>ENA-ORBV01004650-ORBV01004650.1-microbial-mat-metagenome-genome-assembly--contig:-NODE-4650-length-26096-cov-6.508282_pt1 | contig 26096 bp, 23 predicted proteins | sample MGYA00237777_ERZ505514 | MGnify/ENA primary metagenome ERZ505514 (study PRJEB26160, sample SAMN06269048) | microbial mat metagenome | isolation source: Oligotrophic lake microbial mat | place... | reverse complement strand
CGTTTGAGCCGCAGGCGAAAGCGCGGTGTCTGGCGGCCCCGTTTTCGGGCTGCGCCCTCAAACGAGGCTACACGCACAATCCAAAACCATACCCACGGGTCTTGAGACCAGTGCCACTTCCCCCATCTCCCCAAGCTCCGCGTCCTCCGCGCCCTTCGCAGGATCAGGCCGTCCTGAGCAAAGTCGAACGGACGCGCCCTTCGCGTTAAATGTCTTTTTTCCGGTTATCGATCAAGTTGAGATCACCCCATTCCTCTGGGACCAAACGTCTGAATCTACACCCCTATCCATCCCTAAAAAAATCCTGTCGCTTCGTTGCCGCTGAAGGGTAGTCCTCATTTGCAAAATTCAAAGCAAACTGGCATGCTTCCGGCATAATCCAACTATCCCTCCCACCTAAATCATGAGCCGACAGCAGCGCATCTCCGAATCCGTTTCCGGTATCCACACCGAGGAAATCAACGCGCACTTCAACCTGCTGCCGGAGCGCTATTTTGTCCAGACCGACGACCACGAACTCACCCTCCACATCGGGATGGTGAACCAGCTCCTCCACTCCATTTCCGCCGCCGATTCCCTCGGTTCACTCCGCCCCATCATCGAATGGCAGAATGATCCGATCCGCGGCTTGAGCACGGCGCACATCGTCACCTGGGATCGCGCCGGCCTGTTTCACAAACTCGCCGGAGCTTTCAGCATGGCCGGCCTAAACATTATTTCGGCCAAGATTACAACCCGCAGCGATCACATCGCCATCGACACCTTTGAAGTCAGCGAGCCCGGCAACGGCCCGGTGCGCGATGGCCACGCCCGCGAACTCTTCTCCCGCACCGTCGAAGCCGCCTTGATGGGCACCAAGGATCTGGGCGCCGACATCGCCTCGCAGATCAAAAAATTCGCCAATCCCACCAGCGGCGCCACCTCGCCCAGCGTGGAAGTGTATCTGGAAATCACTTCGCCCCGCGCCATCGTCGAGATCCACGCCCCTGATCGCTTCGGCCTGCTCTACCGCGTCGGCCACGTCTTCGCCGAGCTCGGCTACAGTTTGTCTGGAGCCCGAGTGCATACCCAGCGCGGCATCGCCATCGACAGCTTCAACCTCGATGCCGACGAGAAAATCCCATTGGACAGCACGCGCCTCACTCAGCTCAAGTCCGCCCTGACCACGACTCTCGCTCAGTCACCGGCCCTCGTCTGAGCTGGGCAAGCGAGCCACAACGCTCGTTTTCACTCCACAACCGACGTCCCGCTTGAATCATCGCAGACGTCGCCAACGCGCTAAGTCAGGCGTTTTTCAATAGGCATCAAGCTCTATTAGAATTCCCCGAAGATTACCCATGACACAAAGTCATTTCTTCGGATCAAATTTTATCGTCACTTCAAGTCGAACATTCACCTTCTCCTTGTTTTTTCGACCGGGAATATATTTCCATTTAGAAACGGCCTGCAGTGCGGGGAGCTCGAATTCTTTTCGCGTCGAGGATTTCACCGTCGGATCGCGCACAGAACCGTCAAGATCAACGACACATTCGATGTTCACTTCACCAGCGATGCCCTGCAACTTCAGGTCAGCAGGATAAGCGAGTCTGGCTAGAACCATGAGTTTGGGTGGACGATCGATTTCTGACAGAGTGTAGATTTGGGTGCGGTTGTCGGGGACGGTACCAGAGCTGGCGAATGCAGCTGTAGCGAAAGACAAAGCAAGAGCCATGAGTAAAAGTTTCATAGGTCAGGTTTTCATCGGAATGAATATAGGGATGAACTGAAGATCAAGTTGCACGGGACTAAAAAAAACCAAGTCTAGCGCAGGCGAGACAGGGGAGTTTGTTGTCATATCGAGAAGATGAAAAGTATGCGGCTTGTCGTTGTAGTTCCCAGCAACACGATAGCTATGTCCTGCGACAAGTAAGACGTCAAAGAACCCCCGGGCCTCGCGAGCGCGACTGTCGGTCAATCCCGCGGACGGCAACAGAACTCGGAATTGGACGCGATGTCCTCCCGTGGGTATCAAATAACCACGCAGTGCTTCGCGCTTCATCTGATGTTGCGGTCGCGCAGTGTCGACTAATTCGATTTGCAGGACGATTCGCTGTTGACGCTGGAGAATCTCGGAAAAGGTTGCCTCTTCACAGTTGGCGAGGAACACGGAATCAGGAGGAAGCGAATCAGCCATCCCGTCGGTTGTATTACATGAAGTGAGTGCAACGATTAAGCTCAGGAGTCCGACATAAAAACAAATAGACGGGGCATGATATTCATAAGTCGGAAGGGCGAACAAAGAAGGATTTGTGTTTCATGAGTTCAATGTGTTCTGCTATTTCTGCGTAGGTCCCGGATCAAGGCCTGATCTTGCGACGACCTGACCTTGATCCTCACCCAGTCGGTGCAGGCTATTCTCATTGGGCAAAATCATGACGCTGGAGAGCATGGGGAGAAGCCGCAGCTTGGTTTCTCCTGCTCAGCCGGCGAGCGCAAAGAGCGCCGACCTGTCACGATCGGTCGATTGAGGTTGCGGATTCAACTGCCGTTCCTCGCGCTTGATCGGGGATTGACCTGTAGGTTGCGAGCTCGCCTCGTTCTGCTGGCCAGCAGAATAGCGCGACCAGCGCGCTACCGACCACGGAACGATCCGATCAGCCTATTGTACCATCCTCTAGCATCCGCGCTTTCACCGATGGGCTCAGGCGACAGAGCGTCGGTGTGCCCCTCGACTGACTCTGGGTCCTGAGCCCATTCGATTGTGCTCAGGGCCTTGAGCCTGTCGAAACGGCTTGTCGAACGGAGAAACCGACGCCCACCCACGGCATGATCCCGCATCTGTAATTCGCCGAATTATTCCGCAGAAATTTTCACTCCCCAAGTCGCGCGGGACCTGCTCAGCTTCCGGCCTGCATGAATCCTGCCGACCCACGCGATCTCGCCGTCCTCTACCGTATCGCCGCCTTGACGGCGAGTGATGAGGATGCCCGCAGCGCGGAACGCGCCGTGCTGGCGGAAATCATGTCGGTGCTCCCGGCGGACAGCGGTTCCCTTTCCCTGCTCAACCCGCACACGGGCTATCTCGAAATCGTCACGCAACAGGGCTTGCCGCCCGACACGGGGGATTTCGCGCTGAAACTTGGTCAAGGCGTCACGGGCTGGGTGACGCTGCACGGGCGGGCCTTGCTGATTCCCGAGGTCTCGCTCGACCAACGTTACATCGCCGCGCGGACCAGTGTGCGCTGCGAAATGGCGGCTCCTCTCATCGCGCGCGGCCAGACGATCGGGGTGATCAATCTCGACGCGGATCGCGCGCACGCGTTCAACGACAGCGATCTGGCGCGCATGCAGCTCTTCGCGCAGGAAGCCAGCCGCACGCTCCACCGCATCTGGCAGCTCGAGCGCCTCCAGAGCGAATCCGCCCAGTTGGAAACGCTCGTCAATCTCGGCCACTCGCTCGTGGCCCGCTTGGAGGAAGGCGATCTGCTTTCCACGCTCACGCGCAGTGGTCGCGAACTTTTCGGGGCGCGGCTTTGCACGTTGCACGCCTGTGATCCCGCCCAACAAACCTTCGAGCTCCAGGCCTCGAGCAGTGAGGAAAACTTCTCTGAAACCGCTTTGCGCCGCGAGCCGTTCGAGGCCGAGCATTCCTTTCTCGCCACGGCTCTCCGCACGAATCGGGTGGTCGAGTTTCAATTGCTCGACACCACCGGAGCCCACGGCGCGCTCGATCTGCCGACCGATCCCCTGATTTGCTCCGCGCTCGCCACGCCGTTGTTCGTCGATAGCGCGCCCGCTGGCGTCCTCGCGGTCTACACGGCTCATCCGCACCGTTTTTCCGACGCGCAAAAACGTCTGCTCGCCGCCCTCGGCAGTTTTGCCGCCGTGGCGCTGCACAATTCCCGGCTCTATGCCCGCGTTTTCCAATCCGAAGAAGTGCTGCGGAAAAACCAAACGCTCACGACGCTCGGCCTGCTCGCGGCGGAGATTGCCCACGAAATCAGAAATCCCCTGACGGTGATCAAACTCCTCCACGGCACGCTCGGCGCCGATTTCGCCGTAGGCGATCCGCGCCGCCGCGATCTGGAGGTCATCACGGAAAAAATCGAACAACTGGAAGTCATCGTCTCGCGCGTCCTCTCGTTTGGTCGCGCGCCGTCTGTGCTGCATTCGCGCTGGCCGCTGGCGGCCGTGCTCGAGGACACGTTGCATTTGCTGCGCGCCAAGCTCACGCAGGCTGGCGTGCAAATCCGCTATGTGCCGCCGACCCGCCCCGTGGCCATCGAGGTCAACAAGGGCCAGATCCAACAGGTGTTTCTCAATCTCGTCATCAATTCGCTCCAAGCGATGCCCCACGGCGGGAAACTCGCCATCGAGTGCACCATCGAAACGGCGGTCGCTCACCTCGATTTCAGCGACACCGGCGGCGGCATCCCGGCGGAGTTGCAGCCGCGGATCTTTGAATCATTCCTCTCCGGCAAAGCCGATGGCACCGGGCTGGGCCTGACCATCGCCCAACGCATCATGAAAGATCACCGCGGCGAACTCTCCCTCGTCCGCACCGGGCCGCAAGGCACGACGATGCGCGTCACCCTGCCGTTGCCACCGGGCGCAGCGTGAGATCGACCATCAGGTCGATCGCGATTTTCTCCAGATCGGCGCGAACCGCTTCTAGTTTCACGGTCGACGGCACGAGCACGCGGACGCGGGCTTGAAAAAGATTCCCGCCGCCCATCGGGGCGCTGACGCATTCGGAGGTAAGTTCCTCGACGTTGACCCCGTGCGCGGCGAGCACGCTGGTGACATTGCGCAAAATTCCCGGCCGATCATGGCCGACTAATTCGATGGTGGCGGCAGTCCCGGCCATGATCGGAACCGCGCCTTCGCCGGCATCAACTGAGACGCGCAGTCCTTCGACTGAGAGTTGCTCCAACGCCGCGCGCAAAGCCGCCACGCGTTCCGCCGGCACCTCCACCCGCACGATCCCCGCGAACTGGCCGCCGAGATGGCACATGCGACTTTCGAGCCAGTTGCCTCCGTGATCGGCGACGCGGCTGGCGACAAGTTGCACGAGGCCCGGACGGTCGGCCCCGATGATGGTCATGACGAGATGGGTGAACATAGTTGAAAAATATTATCCAGCCGGCCGGGTAGCGAAAGGCGCGCGGCTATGCAGCACGGCCGCCGGTTTGTCCGTCTCGGCCACCGTAGTCTGGATGGAAAGCGTTTTATACGCGAGCTGGATATGCCGGTTCTGCTCCAGCTCCGCGATGAGCCGGAGGTTGATCTTGTTCCGCGTCGTAGTATCGCGAAAATGTCCGACATAGAGCAGACTGAACGTGATGCCATTGTCCGTGATCCGGGTATAAATCTTGGGTTTATACTCGGCATCCTCCACGCCGTAGCGCTGCAGCATCGCGGTGGAATATTTCTGGGCATCCGCAAAATCCTGCCGCGTTTCCTCCTCCAGAATGCGTTCAAACAACGCCGTCGCATCGGCCACCGGCGTGCTGAAGGTAATGGTCACCTCCAGCTTTTCCCACGTGTACGGATGACAGTGGGAGGAATTGAAAACCTTGGACCGAAATACAAAGCTGTTCGGAATGACCACGACGCGTCCGGTCGGCTGATCCACACCCAGCCAGTTGTTGATTTCCAACAGCGTGGTCCGCAGCAACTGGATATCGATCACATCCCCGAGCGTGCCATCAATCTCCAGCCGATCACCGATGACAAACTTCCGGCTGACCATGATCACCGACCAGCCAAAGAAGGAGATACAGACGTCCTGCAGAGCGATCACGATTGCTGCGCTCACCAGACCCAGCGTGGCCGCGATCAATTGCAGATCCTCGATCAAATATAATACCATGATCAGCGTGATCAGGAGGAAGGTCCCGTACCGACCCAGCCGGCGGGCCATAAACAATTCTTCCTTTTTGTAACGCAGCGGCAGCAACAACCGGCTGGAAAGCAGGTAAATCAAAAAGAGGATAGCGACCGCCGTGATGGGAGGCAGCAGACGATTTACGTAGGCCTCCTTCATCGCCTCCATTTGCTCGCCCAGCAAAGTCACCTCGTACTCCACCAGTTTTTGCTGGGAACCGATAATTTCCTGGGCGCGCTGCAACGCTTCGGTCTGATCGGACAGGAAAGGCAGCCGTAAACCGACAAATTGTTTCTGCGCCCTCTGGGTGGCCAGTAAACGCTCCAACTCAACGTTGCGGCGCAGGAAACCCGACTGCCGTTCGAGCATCAGTAGTTCCTCGTCAAGATTGGCCAGTCTTTCCCGGCCTGATTCCAGACCGGCCCGGGCCACTTGGAAATTTCTTCCAATACTGGCGGACTTCCCTCTCAACTGCTGCACCCGATCGGTGTGCATTTGCAGCGCTTCGCGTTTTTCAATCCAAGTGCGGATCGAAAGCCGCGGTGTCGCGCCCTCTTCATTCAGTAATTGCTCCCGCAATTTTTTGGCCAGTTGGATCAACATCTGCTCATATTCCGCCGCATCTTGCTGGAGCGCGATGGCTCGGATTTCCTCGTTCTTGTTGAACAACTGTTCATCCAACTCGGCTTGGCGCGTCTCCGCCTTTGCCCCCAGGGTATCAGCCTTTAGCTTGATCAACGCATCGCGTTCACTGGTCACCTTGGCCCGGCTCACTTCAAGCTGCTTCTGCCGGGCCTCCACCACCGTCGGCGCGGAGCTCACCGTCTGTAATCGTTCCCGTAGCTTTTCCTGCGTCTCGCCCTGTATCGTGGCCTTCCGCAGGCGATCACGCGTTTCAATCTCCTCGCGTTTTTCCAGGATTTCCAGCTCCTGTTTCAACGAGTCCAGTTTGCGCTGCAGACGCGGCCGGTCGGCACTGGGCGAGTTGCTGTCCGCCATCACCGCTTCCAATGATTTCACCCCTTCCTTGAGTTGGGTGATGCGTTGCTCATCCCGGGCCCAGCCCACCGTGCATAAGAGCGTTGCCAGAAGAAACCGGAGAAAAATTGAACGCATAAATATCGGGGATCGAAGAAGTCGTAACGGATGGAATGGGCCGAAAAACTTATTCCTCCAGCTCAACATTCCAATAAGCGAGGTCGAGGAAATCCTTCCACTTTTCGTGGCTCTGGTTGCCGATGACGAGTGAGATCACGGGCCGCCACTTGGGTTTCACCGGTTTGCGGATCAACCGCATGTGCGCCTCGTGCGGGAGCCGGTTCGCCTTCCGCGAATTGCACTTGATGCACGAGCAAACGATATTTTCCCACGTCGTCTTGCCGCCGTAATGCCGCGGGATCACGTGATCGAGATTCAGTTGCTCGGTCGGAAAGATATGTCCGCAATACTGGCACTTGTCCCCATCGCGATCAAAGACGTTATTACGGGTCAGCTTGAGTTCTTTGCAGGGCAGTTTGTCGAAAAAGGTCAGCAAGATCACCCGCGGCAGCCGGATCGTGCGGTTGATGGTGTGCACGGTTTCCAACGCATCGATCGGGGGATTGTAGGTCGAGAAATCCACCCAATCCATCAGCGAAAAAGTCCGGAAATTATCCTCGGTTTGATGGACAACTTGGGCGTGCTCCCGCGCGAGCAACGCGAAGGCCCGACGGGCGCCGATGATGTTCACCGCCTGCCAGAGGCGGTTCAGAACGAGCACCGGCTGATCAAGGGCGACTTGCATAGGCAACGGGCCTTGGAACTAGCTGCCTCGTTTTCACCTGTCAAGTCGCGCGCGGTGACAGTCGCGTGGCGGTAGCTATGCTTCGAACAAGGTGGTCGCCGATTTCCCCATCGGCGATAGGCGTCGGCCTGGAAACCGACGCCCACCCTCAGCTCAACTCACCCCGGCGTCACCAACGAGACCTTGAGCGCCTGATCCTTCAAGCGAATGCCTTCGAGTTTCTGCACGACGATCTCCGCGTGTTCGCTGAGCACATCCACATGCGTGTGGGCCTCGTGAATATCGATCGCGCCGACGATATTAGCCGGCAGACGCGTCACTCCCGCGATCTTACCGACGATATCTCCGGGCGTAATCAGGTGCTGACTGCCGACGTTGAAAGCTACCGGGGTATAGCCCGGCTCGCGACCCGTGCGGGATTTTCGCACATAGCTACCTTTGTCCTTCTTCGGCTTACCCGCAGGCACCGACTCCGACGGCTTGGCACTTACGGCCGGCATCTCAGGCTGAATGTACGTCGAATTAATTTTCGGCGCGCGCTGCATCGGCGCCACCGGGTTTGCCACCGGTGAGACCACCGGCTTCGGCGCAACTGCCGCTGCTGGTGCCGCCGCCTTCGGGGCGGTACGCGTTGCCCCCATCGCGTTGCTTTGTGCCGGAAAAATCGGTTTTGAGCTCGGCGCCGTGGGCACCGGTGCCGGTGCCGCCCGCAGCGTCTTGACTGGAGCCGGAGCCGCTGGTTTAGCCGTCTCAGGGTTCGCGCCCTTCAACATATGAATCAAGGCCGAAGCGATGTCAGTGCTCGTGTGCCCCTGCTCCATCAAGCGATCAAGCATCTGATCGTGGGTCTTGAATTTCTTGGCCTCGAGCGTCGCGCGCAGTTTTTCCATGAACACATTTTCCCGCGCCTCGTCCACCTGATCCATTGAGGGGACGCGCTCGCGGCGGATCTTGAGCTTCGCGTAATGTATCATGCTTTGGAGCATGTAGACTTCGCGGCCCGAAACGAAGGTGATCGCCCGTCCCTTCTTGCCCGCGCGGCCCGTGCGGCCGATGCGGTGCGTGTAATCCTCGGCGTCGTTCGGCAAATCGAAATTGAAGACGACTTCGAGATCATCCACGTCGAGTCCGCGCGCCGCGACATCCGTCGCGATCAGAAATTCAAAACCACGGCGACGAAACTTCTCCATCACGCGTGTGCGCTGTGCCTGCGTGATGTCGCCGTGCAGCCGATCCACGGCGTAGCCGCGCGAGTGCAGATTTTCATCGAGTTCATCGACCATGATCTTGGTGCTGCAAAACACGATGCCGTAGCGGAAGTCATACAAATCGATCAGGCGCGTGAGCACCTCGAGTTTCGAACGGCGGTCCACCTCGTAGTAAACTTGGTCAACTTGCGGCGCGTTCTGCGCCTGTGCTTCGATCTTCACCCACTCAGGTTTTTTGGTGTAGCGCTTGATCAGTTCCTGGATGGCGTACGGCATCGTCGCCGAGAAGAACAGACATTGCCGCGTCGCCACCGGCACGGACTTGAGGATGTGCTCGATGTCGTCGCGGAAACCCATGTCGAGCATCCGGTCGGCCTCGTCGAGCACTACGACCTTGAGATTATCGAGGCGCAAAGAACCGCGTTCCATGTGATCCATCACGCGACCCGGCGTACCGATGACCACCTGCGCCCCCGCATCCAACGCGCGGTACTGCCGATCATAACTCTGACCGCCATAGATCGGCACTTCCATCAGGCCCTTCTTGAAAAATCCCAATTTGCCGAACTCCTCGGCAACTTGCACCGCCAGTTCGCGCGTCGGACAGAGCACGAGTACCTGCACGGCCCGCAGCTTCACATCGACTTTTTCGATCGCGGGAATAGCGAAGGCCGCCGTCTTGCCCGAGCCCGTGGCGGATTGGCCCACAACATCGCGCCCGGCCATGGCGAAAGGGATGACCGCAGTCTGGATGGGCGAGGCTTCCTCGAAACCCATCTTATCCACAGCTTTTAATATCTCGGGGGACAACCCCAACTCAGTAAACGGACGTTTTTCCATAAGCGCACAGATTGGCTACGCCGAAGGAAAATAGAGAGATAAAAGTGCAGCCCCATAAAAAATGCCCGTCATCCGACCTGAGCCGAGCTGATCCGACGTAGCGGCAGGCGTCTCTGCCTGCCGTAGTTTTGGTGACGGTTGGTCTCCGCCTGCCGAGTTGCGCGACAAGCGCGCAACCTACGACCAACCCCACAGGCACGGAGACCTGAGGCTACGTCGCGTCAGCCCATGAGACATTGTCCCCACTTTCAGCCGCTCTTCACAAAAAACGCCCTTCATCCGGGCCGAGCCGAGCAAGTTACGCTGACTAGCCCGCAAAATTCACCCCTAGCCCTAGACTTCCTGATCCCGAGGAATGAGGATGAGCGCAACTCCGTCGCGAATCGGGATAAAATACAATTCACGCGGAGGACGCGGTGAGCGCGGAGGCTAACGTGATTTCACCCCGCGTTATCCCGTCGGCTGGGCTTGTTTCCCTTCGTGGAAATTCGGGTGGTTCGTAGGCAACCTGGGTTTTCTCTCGGAGTATTGGCCCACGAACCACACCAGCGTCCCGAAAAACTTGGACTTTGGGTAGGGCGAACCCTCCGGGTGAGCCGCGGCTCGGCGGGACGCTGCCGAGTGTCGCTTACGCTCGGTAACGCCCTACCAGCGGAATCCTGTTTCAACAGGCTAACTTCAAGAGACGTTGGTTTCACACGAATTGACCCGAATGATGGCCCTGCTCCGCACTATCTCCAAGTAAAGACTCGGCGCTTTGGTCCAGAATTTATTCGCGCTGATGAGCGTGATTCACGCGCCAACCCGAGCGCGTAGCGGTCAACTCGCTCCACCTGGCGGGTTCAACTTATTTCCTCGCCGCTCGGCTTCGAACGAAAAAATCCGTCCCACGCGCCGATATCGAGCACGCTTTGACCGTCGAGCTTCTCGGGGAATTTCAACCGCTTGAGTTTCGCCGGCGTATTGTCGAGCCCCGGCGTGATGACGCCCTGACCAAGTTCGATGCGGTGAAACCAACGGATCGTTTCGACTTTTTTCTGGAGCTCTGCGCGGTTCATCAGGTTTGCCGGGCGGGTTGGGTAGGGCTGGATGGCCCGGCGCGAAGGGGCGGTCAAGGATGCAAATGATTTATTCGCGTTTCCACTGCGGCCACACCGGCCTCTTTTTCCTCGCCTTGTTGCAAAATACCCCGGGAAATCCTTTCATCATGAAAACCTGCCTTCGCCTTCTCACCGCCTTGCTCGCCGCCTGTTTCCTGACCGCTTCGACTTCCCCTCTGAGCGCGCAAGACGCCCCCGCTTCCGCCGCGCCGGTCGCCCCGCAGGCCGGCATCACCGCCGAATTCCAACAGATATTCGAACAAATCACCACCAAGCTCAAAGCCGGACAGCGATCCGAAGCCGCGCTCGCCGATGAGGTGCAGGCCATCGACGCCCTGCTCACCAAGTACTCAGTGAAGAAAACCAACGAGGTCGCCATGGTTGCGTTGATGAAAGCCCGCCTCTACCTGGAGGTTTTTGAAAACACCGATAAAGCCAAAGCGCTGCTCAAGCAGATCAAAGCAGATTTCCCGGAAAGTGAGATCGCGAAAAACATCGATAAAGACATCGCCTCAATGGAGCAGCAGGCCGCCGCCGAAGCGATGCTCGCCGTGGGCCAGCCCTTCCCCGCCTTTGCCGAAAAAGATCTCATGGGTCAGCCTCTCGCGCTCGCCAATTTCAAAGGCAAAATCGTCCTCATCGACTTCTGGGCGACGTGGTGTGGACCTTGCGTCGCTGAGCTTCCGCACGTCATCGCCGCCTACGAAAAATATCACGGCAAGGGTTTTGAAATTGTCGGCATCAGCCTCGACAAAAGCCGCGACGCCCTCACCGCCTTCATCAAAGAAAAGAATATGCCTTGGGTGCAGTATTTCGACGGCCTCGGTTGGAATAATAAACTTAGCAGCCAGCTCGGCATTCATTCCATCCCCGCGACCTTCCTCCTCGACGGCGAAGGCAAAATCATCGCCAAGGATCTCCGCGGCGATGCGCTCGATCAGAAATTGGCGACACTGCTGAAGTAAGTCTGACGGTCGCGCCAACAAGTAGCCGCGTTTGAGCGTAGCGAAAGCGCGGTGCTGGCCGCGTTTGAGCGTAGCGAAAGCGCGGTGCTGGCCGCGATACGAACATCATGAACGGTCTCAAGCAAACCCGCCCGGAGGTCGGGTTCCACCATCGGAGCACGGTTTCGCTGTGCTGAATCGCGCATGCCTTTGCCGAACCTCGGCTCAGTTCGACACGACCTCGCCGAGCAGATTCGCAAAGATCATCTTCCCGTTGCCGGTCGGCAAGGCTCCGATGATTTCCGCCGTCACGTGTTTGCCAATGTAGGCGCGACCGTTGTTCACCACGACAAGCGAACCGTCCGGCATATAACCGACTGCCTGCCCCTCGTCCTTGCCGGGTTTCACCAGCTCAAGTTCGATGCTCTCACCGACCACCATTTCGGGCCGGAGCGCTTTTTCCAGAGCATTGAGATTCAACCATTGGACGCCCTGAAACTGGGCCATCTTCGCGAGATTCACATCGGTGGTCAGCAGTTTGGCCTTCATGGATTGCGCCAGAAAAACCAGCTTGGCCTCGATATCCTGCCGACGAGCAACCTCGCTTTGATGAATCCGAATATCCAGCCGCTTGATCTTCCGCAGCTCGTTCAACACTTCCAAACCGCGGCGGCCGCGCGCCTGCATGATCGGCTCGGGCGAGTCAGCAATCGTCTGGAGTTCCGTCAGCACGAAAGAGGGAATGACCAGCCCGGCCCCTAAAAACTGCGTCTCACACACCCGGGCAATCCGACCGTCAATCAACGCGCTGGTATCGATGATGACCAAGGGAACATCCACCTCATGAGGCACGAAACGCATGTAAGGAATTACGAAATTAAATTCATCCTTCCCGCGCAACGCGACGACGGTGGCCAGATAGGGACAGATCACAAAAAGACCGAGGCGGACGAGATAGAGCACCTGGGGATCGCCCTGTTCCAGCAGCGGAGATGAGCCGATCAACCAAGCGAGGATAAATCCGATACCCAGACCGAAAGTCAGCGCACTCAGTCCGCGCAGTGAAAAGCCCTTGAGCATCACATCCACGAGCACAATCAGGGTGCCGATCAGTCCACCAACCAAGACGGCCATCGTGCGGTAGTGATCCCACTCGCGAATGGTATAACAGAGCAACAAGCTTACTCCCACGCATAGAGCTAAGAATCCGATCCGGAGAACGAGCAGGGTTTTATTCATGACAGAATCATTTGAAAGCGCCCCGCCGGATCAGCCAGAGCAATATAAAAGGCAAAATTGTGAAAAAAATCATGACCCCATAAAGGATCATTTGCGCCCGGTGGGCCTTTTTTCTTAACTCCGGATTCTGCTCTTCCTGCATCCCGCAAAACAGAACCATCGCCTTTCCCATGACAACGCAATATTGGTTGGTTAAACAAGAACCCGCGGATTATTCGTGGGCCGACTTCGTCCGCGACGGCCGCACCACCTGGACCGGCGTCCGCAATTACGCCGCCCGGAATAACCTCAAGGCCATGCAACCGGGAGACCCCGTCCTCTTCTATCACAGCGGCGAGTCTAAATCCGTGGTCGGCATCGCTCGCGTAGCCAAAGCCGCCTTCCCCGATCCCACCTGCGCCAAAACTCCCGAGGCCGATGTTTGGGTAGCCGTGGATCTCAACCCGGTTGAGCCGTTGCCCTCACCCGTTACCCTGGCCCAAATCAAAGCCGAGTCCTCGCTCAAAGATATCGCATTGGTCCGGCAAAGCCGCCTCTCCGTGATGCCGTTGAAAGCCGCCGAATTCACCAAGATCAAAAAACTAGGAAAAGGCTGAAGCCGGCAGGTTGACGTAGCCACAGGCCTCCGTGCCCGTGGGCTTGGGTTTCCTAAGCTTGGTTTTCGCAGACTTCGGTTCCCGTAGGTTGCGAGCTTGCCTCGTTCTGCTGGCCAGCAGAACGCCCGTGGCGCGACCAGCGCGCCACCTACACGGAATCCCGAGGCTATTCAAACAAGGGTCAGTCATCACAAAGCTACGGCGCGTTTTGCTTCACTCACTTGTAGCCGTGTTGGAGCGGTAGCGACAACGCGGTTCTCCCACACAAATCACCGCGCTTTCGGCCTTCGCTCTCAAACGCAGCTACGCCCTTCCTCCTTCCCCACCCTGCCGTCTGGCTCGACAAGGCGCGGCTAAACGTTTTCGTTTTCTGCCGTGACCGACTCCATCGCCATTCTCGCTCCCGGCCTCCTCGGCGGCTCTGTCGCCATCGCGGCCCGCCACTACGGCGCCGCCCAACGCTGCACGCTCTGGGCGCGCCGACCTGAAGTGCGGCTTAAACTCCGTGAGCAACCCTGGTGCGATGCCGTGGCCGACACTCCCGAAGCCGCCGTGCGCGACGTTTCCCTCGTGTTCATCTGCGCCCCGGTGGATCAAATCATTCCTCTCGTCCGCCAAATCGCCCCCGCGCTCAAACCCGGCGCCATCGTCACCGATGTCGGCAGCGTGAAAGGCGAAATCTGCCGCCTCAGCACTGCCGCAGTTGAAGGCCAAGGATTTTTCGTCGGCTCCCACCCGATGGCCGGCTCCGAAAAAACCGGCTGGGAACACGGTCGCGCCAACCTCTTCGCCGGTCGCACCACCTTCGTCACTCCCCTGCCCGACACCGATCCGCAGGCCGCCGAGAAAGTCGCCGCCTTCTGGACGGCGCTCGAATCCGAAGTCGCCACGGTCGCACCCGATATTCACGACGAAATCGTCGCCCACATCAGCCATCTGCCCCAAGTCCTCGCCTCCACCCTCTGCGCCAGTCTCGCGAAGCGCAACGTCGGCTGGCGCAACTTCGCCGGCGGCGGCTTGCGCGACACGACCCGTATCGCCGGCAGCGACCCCAAACTCTGGAAAACCATCCTCGAGCAAAACCGCGACGAAGTTCTCCGCGCTCTCCGCGCCTACCAGGAAGAATTACACGGCATGGAACGCGCCCTCGCCAACCGCGACTGGTTCGAGGTTCAGGCCATCATGGAACGCGCCAAAGCCTACCGCGACCCGTTCCGCCCGATTCCGTGATGGTGGGAGCGGAGCGTTGGGGTAGCCACGTTGGATCGCAGCGTTGGGGTAGCCACGTTGGAGCGGAGCGACAACGTGGAGTGAACTTTCGCTAAACCCACCGCGTTTTCGCCGTTAGCTCAAACACGGCTACCAATCAGGATCATGGGTCGGTAGACTCAGGCCACAACCACGACAGGCAGAGACCAGTCTTACGGTTGCGAGCTCGTCTCGCAAAGTAGCGCTTATGTAGGTTGCGAGCTCGTCTCGTTCTGCTGGCCAGCAGAATAGCGTGACCAGCGCACTACCGACCACAGCAGGCAGAGACGCCTGCCGCCCAACGATACACCCTTCCTGTGGCCCCACGGCGAACCCAACCTTGAGATTGTTCTGGTGCGAAATCCCCAAGCCAGCAAAGTTTCAGTATAGCTCGCCCCCCTTAAATCTTCGATGTCTCAACTGCCCACGCTTCTCCCGATCCAACCCTACACCCAACCGGTGCGCGGCAGCGTCACGTTGCCCGGCTCAAAAAGCATCACCAACCGCGCGCTGATTCTCGCCGCGCTTGGCACCAAGACCGTCACGCTCACCGGTGCGCTCTTCAGTCGCGACACGCTCATCATGATCGCCGCGTTGCGCGCGTTGGGCTTCAAAGTCGAACCCGACCAATCCGCGCTGACGATCCGCATCGAAGGTCGCGGTGGCGAGATTCCCGTGCGCGAAGCCAAAATCGAAGTCGGCAACGCCGGCACGGCCGCGCGCTTCCTCACGGCGTTTGTCTGCCTGCGCCCCGACGGCATTTATCATTTCGACGGCGATGAAGCCATGCGCCGACGCCCCATCGGTGCCCTGCTCGACGCACTCGAAACCCAAGGTGCCCAAGCCAGCGCGCGCGCTTTTCCCTTCACGCTCAAAACCAACGGCCTCCCCGGCGGCACCGTTGAACTCGATGCCTCCGAAAGCAGCCAGTTACTCTCCGCGTTACTGATAGTCGCACCGCAGGCACGCACGCCGCTGACCGTGAAACTAAAAGGAGAAACGGTCTCTCGCCCGTTCGTCGAGATGACCAACCGCATGGTCGCTCAATTCGCCGCCGCACCCACAGCCTACGCGATCGAAGGCGATGCGACCGCCGCCAGTTATTTCGCCACGCTCGCCGCCCTCACGCGCGGTTCGATCCGCATCGATGGCCTAAACCTCGCCACTGACGCTCTCCAAGGTGATGCCGAATTTTGCCGCCTGCTGGTTCGCCATGGCTTGCTCAAGATCGATGGCCAAACCCTCACCGGTGGATCCGCCCACCAAGGACTGAAAGTGGATTTCAACGCCTTCTCCGACACCTTTCTCTCCCTCGCCGCCATCGCGCCACTGCTCTCCAGTCCGACCAAAATCTCCGGCATTGCCCACACACGAAAACAGGAAACCGACCGCGTTGCCGGCATGGCTCGCGAGCTGAAGAAGCTCGGCCAGCACGTCATCGAGGAGGAAGACTCCTTGGAAATCCATCCGCGTCCGCTCATCGCCGGCGTAGAAATCGAGACGTACCACGATCACCGTTTCGCCATGAGCTTCGGCATCCTCGGCTGCTTCGACCTCCTGAAAAACGGCCAGCCGTGGCTCACCATCAAAGATCCCGCGTGTTGCTCGAAAACTTTTCCGCATTTTTTCGATTTGCTCGCCAGCCTGCGCGCTGGCTCTCATTAAGACTCTCCCACGAATGAATCTGAGCCAACCAAACGCCCAGAGATTTTTGGCCACAAAGAGGCACAAAAATCAGCTTGGAGTCGCAACTGACAAGGCGCCTATAGGCGCGCGAAAATTTCTCGTCCGCAGCCCCAATACTTTTTGTGCCTTTTTGTGGCCAAACTTCTGGGTGCTGTTCTCCACGTCAGTTGCCTCGGAGGGCACGCGCTAAATCCTACATGAGCACCTCCCCTCTCATCATCATAGCCATCGACGGCGGTGCCGCCTCCGGCAAGTCCTCCACCTCGCGCCTGCTCGCCGAGCGCTTCAATCTGCTGCACGTCGACACCGGTTCGTTCTATCGGCAAATCACCTTCGAACTCTTACGTCGCGGCGTGGCGTACAGCGATCTGCCTGCCGTCAAAGCCGCGCTCGCCCACGTGCAACTCACGACCCGGCTCAACGGCCGCTCCGCCCAGATGCTCATCGACGGCCAACCTGCCGGCGACGAAATCCGCAGCCAACAGGTCAACGAACACGTCTCCCACTACGCGGCGATTCCCGAGGTGCGTTCTGCGCTCCTCGCCTATCAACGCGGCCAGGTGAACGTCGCAAAACAATACCACTTTCGCGGCCTCGTGATGGAAGGCCGCGACATCGGTTCGGTGATTTTTCCGCAGGCTGATTTTCGCTTTTTCCTGCACGCCGATCCCATCGAACGCGCCAAGCGCCGCGCCGCCGAAGGCCGGCAGGATTCCATCGCCGAGCGCGACCGCCTCGACACCACGCGCAAAAACGCCCCCCTCGTCGTGCCCGCTGGTGCGACTGACATCGACTCCACGTTCCTCACCCTCGAGCAAGTCGTAGAAAAACTCGCCACCCTGATCACCGCTAAATTGCCCTGAGCCATATCAGAAAACTTAAAACATCCGCACACCGGCAGTGGGAGGGGCTTTATGCCCCAACATGGAAACTGGTCCTGATTTAAGTCGGGGTATAAAACCCCTCCCACCTCAGAACCTGAAACATTCCCCACCCACAAATACTGTCCACTTTCCCCTCTCACTTTCACTCTCGCCTCTCCTCACTCACTCCGGCCCGACAGGCCGCCCTGCGAAGCTCATCGAGCGAAGCAGGGGCACTTTCACTTTCCACTTCCGCCCCATGCCCCGCACTCCTGATCACCTGCAGATGACGCCGTTCTACGCTTTCTTTCACTACTTCGCCAAGGGCGTGTACGACGCCTGCTTTCGCGGCGAAGTGATCGGCACGGAACACATCCCGACCAGCGGTCCTTTCCTCATCGCCTCCAGCCATGCCAGCCTGCTCGATCCGCCGATTGTGGGCTGTCAAGTATCGCGGCAAATGCGTTTCTTCGCCCGCAAAACTCTCTGGAATCTTTCGCTCATGAGCTGGTGGTTGAACAAAGTGGAAACCATTCCCGTCGACCGCGACAGCGGTGATGTCGGCGCGATCCGCCGCGTGTTACAGGCGCTCGCCGAAAACCGCGCCATCGTGCTTTTCCCCGAAGGCACGCGTTCACCCGACGGCCATCTCCAGAAGCCGAAAGCCGGCGTCGGCTTGATGGCCTGCAAGACCGGCGCGCCCGTCGTGCCCTGCCGCATCTACGGATCGGACGAAGCCTTCGGCAAAGGCATGAAAATCCCCCGCTTCGGCACATCGGTGACCGTGGTGTTCGGCCCGCCGATCCCCGCCTCCGAATACGACGCCAAGGAAGCCGGCAAAGAGCGTTATCAGGTTTCTTCCGAGCGCATCATGGCCCGCATCGCCGCGTTGCCGATGCCGCGTTATCCAGTGATTTGAATTCAGTTTCACCACAGGGCTGATTTAATCTAATTCCTCGGAGACCTCCTGGGTAGGGCGTCTGTCTTGCAGACGCCGCGAGCGAGAACAGAAGCGCGCGTACCCGGCCTGTGCAAGACACAGGCCCTACAAAACACCGGTCTCTGGCGGTGCAACCGAGAATTCCCTCAGGGCGCGCCGAGAATGAATCAGCCTCCGGTTTCACCGTTTGGAGAAACTGTTTCTCCTCAAGGCGAAACCACATGAACCCCTTCGATCTGAATCCGGCCCGCGCCTACAGCAATCCCGACGCCTTCTGCCCTCGCCCAGATCTGTCCGCCCTGCTGGCCCGCGCCGCCGCCGGCCGGTTGTGGACTCTCATTGCCGGGGAACGCCGTATGGGGAAAAGCTCGGCGATCATTGCTGATTGCGTACGTGCCCGCCGTCGGATTCTGCACGTGGACCTCGTGGGCGTGACCGCTACGGAGGACATCAACGAGCGCTTTCGCTGGGCCTGGACCGTCTTCCGGCAACAGGAGGCCTCTGGAATTTTCGGCGGACTGACCGCGGAGCTGGCCGCCTCCATCCCGGTTACCGGCGTGGAGATGAAGCTCACCGGCCAACACGCGGAGACCCCGCAGAATTGGGGCGACGTGATCATGGCCTTCGACAAGCGCGCCAAAAAATCCGGCGGCCTGCTTTTTTGGATGAGTTTCAGGACCACCCCATCTGGCGGACAAAGGCCAGAAGGCGACCCGCAGTCTCCGCGCGGCCCTGCAAATGGCCAAGCACACCGCGCTCGTGCTCGCCGGTTCATCCCAGCATTTGCTCTCCCTCTTTTTCGCACCTCGGCCGCCGCTTTTTTCAAAGGCATCCGCCTGCAACATCAACTCGGAGCCTTGGCCAAGGATCAATTCGTTCAGTGGGCCGGCGATAATTTTAAACAGCAGCAGTTTCATCCGGCCACGGCCACTCGGCGCTCGCGGTCAGCCGCGGAGGCGAGACAAGCCCGGATGGCGTTTTCCGTCAGGTAAGGAAATCACTTACGGATCTGCTCATGCGTCATGCCCGCAGCCAGATAGTCGAGCATATCATAAACCGTAACTCGCGATCCCCGGATGCAGGGCTTTCCTCCGCGTTTGCCCGGCTCGATGGTGATGCTGGAGCGATAATCCATGGCCGAAACCTATGAAAACCGAACGCGTTGGCAGGCCTGCTGAGAGCGGAAACCGAGTCGGCGCGTTAGGGAGACGCGCGCTACCTCGATCATTTCACCGCAGGCCACATGCTTGGAGCGCGCGGGCCATCGTCTTCTCGGCGACGGCTTGGGCGCGGGCGGCGCCGTCGCGTAGAACTTTTTCGACGTAGTCGGGATTGGCGACGAGCTCGGCGCGCTTGGCGCGATACGGCGCGAAATAATTCCAGTAATGCTCGAAGAGTGCTTTCTTCAGATCGCCATAGCCGAGGCCGCCGGCGCGGAGGCGGTTTTCGTAGTCGGTCGAAACATCCTTCGGCGCGACGAGGCGGAGGAGCTGGATCGCGAGATTCTTCTCGGCGTCGGGCTTGGGCTCGGCGGGTGTGCGCGAATCCATCACGATGCCCATGATTTTTTTGCGGAGCGCTTTTTCGTCGCCGAAAATCTCGATGGTGTTGCCGTAGCTCTTGGACATTTTCTGGCCGTCAAGGCCGGGAACCACGGCGACGTCTTCTTGGATTTTTTCCTCGGGCACGACGAAGGTGCCTTCGCCGTAGGTGAGGTTGAACTTGATCGCGATGTCGCGCGTCATCTCGAGGTGCTGCTTCTGGTCGCGGCCGACAGGCACGACGTTGGTGTCGTAGAGCAAGATGTCGGCGGCCATCAGCACCGGATAGGCAAAGAGGCCGAAGTTGGGCGAGATGCCTTTGGCCGTCTTGTCCTTGTAGCTGTGGGCGCGCTCGAGCAGGCCCATGGGCGTGAGCGAGCCGATGAGCCACATGAGTTCGCAGACTTGGGACACATCACTCTGGCGCCAGAAAACGGCCTTGGCCGGATCTAGTCCGCAAGCCAGCCAATCGAGGGCGATTCCTTGGGTGAAACCACGGCGTTCGGCGGCGTCGGTGATGACCGTCATCGAGTGGTAGTCAGCGATGAAATAATAGGCATCGCCGCCGGCCTGAAGTTCGATGGCGGGACGCATCGCGCCAAAGTAGTTGCCGATGTGGAGGGTGCCGGAAGGCGTGATGCCAGTGAGGATGCGGGGCATGATGAAGTGAAAGGGGAAGTGACCCTGCTCCGCTCGATGAGCTTCGCAGGGCGGCCCGTCGGACCGGAGTGAGAGGAGGAGGAGGAAAAAGTGAAAGTGTGCCTGAGCCAAGCGAAATGGCAGGGCCGAGTTCCAAGCCGAGAGTAACCGCTAATTGACGCGAATGAATGCTAATTTCAAGACAGGGATAGATCGTTCTCGTTCTCTTAATCGTTCTCGTTCTCTTGGATTAGTGGGAGTGAAAAAGGAGAGAACGCGAAGGAGTACAATTTCGAGAACGAGGTTATTCAGTCCCGGCGCGGCATTGTGACGATGGCCTCGCGCACGCGGGCGATGGTCGCGGCGGGGAGATAACCGCTGAAGGCCATGCTCGGCATCACGAGGGCGCGGGGGCCGAGGAGCGTGCCGGGGTTCAACACGGAGTTGCAGCCGACTTCCGCTTGGTCGCCGAGAATGGCCCCGAATTTGCGCAGGCCGCTGCCGACGGAGCCGGAAGGTAGTTTCACGACGACCTCGCCTTGATCGAGCCGGAGATTGGAGCAGATCGCGCCGGCCCCGAGGTGGGCCTTGTTACCCAGAATAGAATCGCCCACGTAGTTGTAGTGCGGCGCCTGCACGCCATCGAGGAGCAGGCAGTTTTTGAATTCGCTGGCATTTCCCAAGACGCAGCCTTCGCCCACGATCACATTACCGCGAATGAAAGCGCCCGGGCGGATTTCGGTTTTAGCGCCGATATAGGCCGGACCGATAATGGTGGCGTAAGCCGGGAGTTTAACCGTGGGGTGAATCCAGACCCGTCCCTGAATGCTCACGCCGGGCGGGATCGTGAGTTCGTTGGGGGAAAATTCATTGGCTTCCAAGGCCGCGCCGATGGCTTTCAGCCACAGCCAAGGCGCAACCTCGGCCGGAAAAAATGCGGCAAACCGGGACAAAGAGGCAGGCAGGGCGAAGAAGTCGGAGGCTTTCACGGCGGCAGTGATAACAAAAAAACCGCTGAGGAACAGCGGTTTTTGAAAATGGAGCGGGAGAAGAGACTCGAACTCTCGACGTCCACCTTGGCAAGGTGGTGCTCTACCAACTGAGCTACTCCCGCGAGAAAGGCCGACTATTGGGCGCACGAACCCGTCGTCAACTGGAATTTTAAAACTAATCTTTGCCCAAGAAAGGCCTGCTTTCCGGCCGATTCCGGCCCGGGCGGAAGCTCGCTGAATCAGCCCAAAGTCGCATCAACGTTGGCAAATTCATTTTCCCTGACCGATGAGCCCCGTCAGGACGGGTAATTTGACTGAAGGTGCTGGCGATCATTCATTCGTTCGTTCACGCACCGCGTTTTCGCTTCGCGCAAACACGGCTACTACGCAAACCGGCACATTGGGGTTCGGGGAAGTTTTTCTGCCGCGGTATCGTTTAACCCGCCCAGAGGTCGGGTTCCACCTCATGACTGTATCCCTCCAACTCGTCCTCCCACCCGAGTGAATCAGCAAGCTGCACGATTATTGAAATAATTATTGAAATACGACGCGGGCGTGACCCCGGTCCGGTTTGATCGGTCGCATCAAGCCGGAGTTCCAACTGAAGCAACGCGCATTTCCTCACCAATTTTTATCACATCCAAAACTTAAGAAGGAAATAAGATTACCGATATACATAGCATGGCCGCACAATTTTCCCCTACCCGTCAAAGCCCCGGAGTGCCTAGCCTCTCCACGCGTTTGCGTAGTGACGTCACTTGGGGCCGCTTCCTTTTCCCACCGCCGGAACTGAACAACCCGCAGGTGATTTTTGATCCCATGCCGTTTCGGTCCCATGAATTCGTCCCGGCAAGGGCGAAGAAAGCATCCGGCTCGCGTTAATTTTCAAGGCACAGGGTGGTCGCAGATATCCGCATCGGCTTACGCCATGGATGAGGATGCTTGCGACCACCTGCTTTTTATTTCGGCCGGCCGGCGCGGCGGCAGGTTGATTTCGGACGGCTGAATATCCCACCACTGACAGCCACCTACTCACTGCCGTAGGGCGTCGGCAAAACACCCCAAACCGATCCGTCATCAAGTAACCACAGGCCTCCGGGACCTGTGGGATTGGCGGGAAGCCCGTAGGTGGCGAGCTGGCCTCGCAACGTTGCGCTTGAGGATCAGAGGGGAAAACGCGTCCAGCGGCCGCGTTTCACCTTGCGAATTCGTCCTCACACCACATCGACCGACTCTGGGACGGTTTCTTTCATTTTTTCCGCGGCCCGTTGCAACGACGTGCTTAATTCCGAGAGGCGGATGGGCTTGGTGACAAAATCGTTCATGCCCGAGGCAAAGGCCCTCGTGCGATCAGCCCCCATGGCGTTAGCGGTGAGAGCAATGATCCACGGTTTCGTCGCTGAAGAGGTTTCCCGAATGCGACGCGTAGCCTCGCAGCCATCGAGCACGGGCATTTCCATATCCATCAGAATGACGTCGAAGGAACCTTCCTTAAGAGCCTCAAGGGCCTCTTGACCATTGGTGGCGACGTGGGCTTTGAAGCCGAGTTTCCCCAGCAACATGGTGGCGACGCGCAGATTGACGACGTTATCCTCCACCAAAAGTAAGCGCATCGAGGAAAGAGGAACTTGCGCGACGATCGTCTGTGACTGGGCGGCCGCCTGCGCCTGGGCCGCGGCTTCAGCGGAGAGTCCGTTGCCGATGGTCCGATCAAGCGCGGTGAACAGCGGCGCTGGTTTCATCGGCTTACTCACTAAAGTGGCAAATCCCGGAGGCGTCGCATTGTTGGTCAGCGAACTGAGCAAAACAAAGGGCAGCGTGAGCCGGGCAGGAATTGCCCTGACCTGTGCCGCCAGCGTGAGTCCATCCATTCCCGGCATCTCCCGATCAAACAGCGCTACGTCGCAGGGTTCATCGCTTTGCAGGTACGCCAGCGCAGCCGCACCCGTATCAGCCGAGGTGACATGAGCACCCCAGTCGGAAATCTGCTCAGTCAACCAAGCCCGGACGGCAGCGTTATCATCAACCACGAAAACATTTTTCCCCGCGAAGATCTGGGCGGAGGTCTGCCAGCGTGGCTGCGTGGCGGTGGCTTCGGCGCGGGTTTTCAGAGTGAAGCTGAAGGTCGAACCTTTCCCGGCCTCGCTATCCACCCACATGATTCCACCCATGGCTTCCGCCAGCCGTCGGCTGATGGCCAACCCCAGACCGGAGCCGCCATATTTGCGCGTCGTGGAAGAATCCACTTGGGAGAACGGCTGGAAGAGTCGGCTCATGCGATCAGCCGGGATGCCGATTCCGGTGTCTCGTACCGCAAGGGTGATCACGTGCGCCCCATCCTCACTGGTCGCAGAATGCTCAATCGAAACCACCACTTCGCCGGTCGCGGTAAACTTCAAGGCGTTACCGACCAGATTAACGACGACTTGGCGGAGACGCGTCACATCGCCCAGAATAATACTGGGCACGCCTGGTCCCACGCGCGAAATAAGTTCGAGATTTTTTTCGGTGGCTTTGGCCGCAAAAAGGTCGAGCGCATCTTCGATGCATTGGCGCAGATCAAAGGGTGCGCTCTCCAATTCAATCCGCCCGGCCTCAATCTTGGAATAATCCAGCACATCATTAATAATCGAGAGGAGTGCATCGCCACTGGTTTCGATGGTGCGCACGAAATCCAACTGGCGTTCATCCAGCCCGGTGTCGCGCAACAAGCTGGCCATGCCGATGACGCCATTCAACGGCGTGCGAATTTCGTGACTCATGGTCGCGAGGAATGAACTCTTGGCCTGACTGGCGATATTGGCTTCGGTGGCGGATTGCTGGGCTTGGGCGATCACCATTTCCAACTGCGTGTTGAGTTGCTCCGCTTCTTCCTTGGCCGCGTTGGTTCTTTCCTCCGCCGCTTTTCGCGCGGTGATATCGCTGGCCGTCCCCATAAAACCCGTGACCACACCCGTGGCATCGCGCATCGGCTGCACCTTTAATTCGGCCCAATAAGGCACGCCGCTCTTGGAATAATTAATAATCTCCACGCTAAAGCCCAGTTGCGCGGCCAAGCGCTCGCGTATGTAGGCCGCGGTATTGAGATCCGTCATTTCTCCTTGCAGAAAACTGCCGGGCTTTCGGTTGATGACTTCTTCCGCGCCATAGCCGCTCAGGCGGAAGAATCCTTCGTTCACCCACTCGATCAAACCATTCGCGTCGGTGACAAGGATCGCGTCAGTCGTGTGAGCCGCCACGAGGGCCAGGCGTGTGTTGTAAGAGAGAGCCTGGCAAAGTTCGGTAGTGCGTCGCGCCACTTCACTTTGCAGTATGCTGGCCTGCCGTTCCACCTGACGCATAGCCAAGGTGCGCTCCATTTCAGCGCGATCCCGTTCCCGCTCGCTGTTGCGCAGGACCATTCCGACATAGAGCACGATCGCGGAAAGCAAAAGCAGTTGGATCAACGCAAACATCCCCATGTGCATGTCCACGGGCAGTCCGTAATTGAGGAGCAGTTTCTCCAGCATACTTCCGACTGGCGGCAAGAGCAGAGACATGAGCAACAGCCTTCGGCTCAGCCGCCCCGCCATCGTATTCGGTTTAATGATCAGCAGCAGACGGTTTTTATCGTTTTGGGCCCAATAGCTCACGGTGATCCAAATCAGGGCCACCCCGACAACGGTGTATAAAGTCGCAAACATCGCTCCGCCACTTACCGGCAGCAAAAGACTTTGCAGTGAGCGCGGCGAAAAGCCCAAACCAAAGCCGATCAATAACAAGCCAAACGACAGCCCTATCCCCGCCACGGCTCGCGGCAACCAACGAGGTCTATGATTATTTGACGGCATATTCCAAGAGGGAATGCATCGGATCAAATCCTAAAAAATTGAGGCCTATCGTCCATCGGCTGGAGGTTTCGAGGTAAGGATGGACTGCACAAGAGGCACCCTGAAGTGACCGATTAGTGGCGCTTGATGACCTGATATTTCGCCGGAGCAACACGCGGAGCAGATTTATATTTAGCGCTTTGAAGTGCCGCCACCGGTTTTTTCTTCGCTGCGGAATTCGTCAGCGCGACCGTCTCGCTTGCCCCACCCGTTACCATGCGCATCAGATCGCCCACGGCGCTCCTGACCTGCGCGGCCTGCGTCTGCATCTCCTGCGCGGCAGAAGCGGATTGCTCGGCGAGTGCGGCATTGGACTGGGTGATCTGATCCATTCCGGCCACGGCTTGATTGAGCTGCGTGATGCCTTCGCTCTGTTCCTTGGACGCTTGCGCGATGCCTCCCACCATTTCATCCAGTTGGCGGATGCGCTCCACGATCCCATCGAGACTGGCGGCGACCTGTCCACTGATACTGACGCCCTGTTCGCTCTTGGACGAGGCATCGGCGATTTTCGTGGCCGTCTCCCGCGCCGCTTGGGCGGAACGTTGGGCGAGACTACGGACTTCCTCGGCCACGACGGCAAACCCGGCTCCGGCCTCTCCGGCACGGGCCGCTTCGACCGCCGCGTTCAAGGCGAGAATGTTTGTTTGAAAGGCGATTTCATCGATCGTCTTGATGATCTTCGCAATTTCCAGACTGGAAACTTGGAGGGCCGTCATCGCACTTTTCATCGCCGCCATGT
>ENA-ORBV01004649-ORBV01004649.1-microbial-mat-metagenome-genome-assembly--contig:-NODE-4649-length-26106-cov-5.138730_pt1 | contig 26106 bp, 15 predicted proteins | sample MGYA00237777_ERZ505514 | MGnify/ENA primary metagenome ERZ505514 (study PRJEB26160, sample SAMN06269048) | microbial mat metagenome | isolation source: Oligotrophic lake microbial mat | place... | reverse complement strand
CAGACGGCGGGGACGGGTGCCGTTGCGATCACGGGCACCACGATCGATCAGAACGCGGCTGTGGTTTCGTCGGGCTCGTACACGGCGACTTCCGCCGACATCGATATCAACGCTGCGGTGAACACCACGGGCGCGGCCGACCTCAACGGTGGAGTGGTGAGTGTGGACGGCGCCATCGTCGCCGCGACCTTTACCAGCGACGGCACGACCTTCACGAGCACGGGCGCGGTCACAACTTCCGGCAATCAGACGATTAACCATACCGGTCTCGTAACGATCGGCGGGGTTCAGTCGAGCACCGCTGGCGCGATCTCGAACACCGGCCTGGGCGTCACGCAGAACGCCGCGGCAAACGCTTCGGGTGCCTATACCGCGGCATCCGGTCTCGGCGATGTCATCATCAACGCCGCGATCGATGCGGGCTCGTTCGCATCGACAGGCGTGGCGTTCACCAGCACGGGAACCGGCACGATCGACACCTCGGCGGCCGGCAACCAGACCATCAACCACAGCGGCGCGGTCATTATCGGCGGCATTCAGACGGCGGGGACGGGTGCCGTTGCGATCACGGGCACCACGATCGATCAGAACGCGGCTGTGGTTTCGTCGGGCTCTTACACGGCCAACTCGGCCGACATCGACATTAACGCGGCGGTGACCAGCACGGGCGCGGCGGACCTGAATGGCGGCGTGGTGAGCGTGGACGGCGCGATCACCGCCGCGACGTTGACCAGCGACGGCACCACATTCACGAGCACTGCACCGGGCACCATCACCACGACGGGCGGCCAGGTCGTTAACCACTCCGGCGCTGTGGTCGTCGGTGGGGCCCAGATCGCTACGGGCGGTGCCATCGCCACCACAGGGGCATCGGTGACGCAGAATGGTTCCGCAACCATCACCGGTGCCTTCGACTATACCGCCACCTCCACCGGCACCGATGTTTTCATCAATGCTCCGGTGGCGTCGGGCGGTGACGTCTTCGTCAATTCCGCTCGCGACATCGCCACTGCGGGAACGGGCACACTGACCACCAACTCCGGGGGCGTCGTCCTGGGCGCCGCCCGGAATGTTGCCATCGGTCAGGCCGTCCTTGCCCGCGACGGGTTCACCGCGACCGGCCAAGATTTCAGCGGCTCCGCCGATGGTGACGTTACCACCACGAACGCCGCCGCCACGCTCACCTTTACTGGAGATGTCTCGCACGACGGCGACATCAACACGGACGGTGGTTCCGTCGTGGCCGCTTCCGGCACCGATGGTTCTGGGAACCTTGTCCTCGGCTCCGGCTTCTTCTCCGGGCATTCCATCACGCTGGTCGCGGGCGATGGAACGGGCGGGGGTTTGGCTTCGACCTTTGACGTCACCACCAACAGCCCGCAGTTCTCTATCAACCCGGTGTCCGGAAACGCCGGTTCGCTCACCCTCACCCAGGATGCTTCCATCGTGGCTGGGGCCGACGGCGATGCGGGCGGCGCGGGACAGTTGCCGCGTGATTCCCAGTTCTTTGTGGCGCGCTTGACCGTTTTCCCGAACGTCGGTACCGACTTCCTGTACACCGTGACCAGCCGTGAAGGCACGCTGACGATCCCCACCGGCTTCGGCCTCAGCCGTGTCAACAACACCGATCTCCGCCTCAACGCGAGCAGCGGCGTGATCATCAACGCCTCGATCGCGCCCGCCTCGCTCACGGTCGGCAACAACCTCACCACCGGTCCGGGCATCGAGATCACCGCGACCGACCCGCTCGATACGGACGCTGGCGCCGGCCTCATCTTCCTCGGCACGGTGTCTGTCGGCGGCAACCTGGTGCTGACGGGCGATGAGATTGATTTCACCGGTGCCGTCACCCCGACGGGCCCGGGCTTTGACCTCTGCCTCCAGCCGCTCAGCGACGCCGACAACCTCGCCGCGGGCGACACCGTCACGCTCACCCGCCTGGGAGCCGCCACCGATTCTGCCGAGGAAAGCAACGAACTCGATATCACCGCCGCCGAACTCGCGCTCTTGGCTGATGGTTTCAACACCGTCTTCTTCGGACGAGAAGGCAGCACCGGCGGCATCTCGATCGACGGGCCCTTGGGCCTCACCGACGCCGTGGTGTTCCGCGGCAACGGAACCGCCCGGGTTTGCGACGACGTCATCACTTCTGGATCGGCCATCACGTTCTCGATGCCGGTCGTCATCTGCGGAGATGTCACGGTCGCGACGACGGGCGGACCCACCCCGGCCGGTGCCGCGATCACGTTCGGAAGCACCATCTCGGACGACGCGGCGGCCCCTGCACGCAACCTCACGGTCAACTCGGGCACCGGTGGCACCACCTCGTTCCAGGGCGCCATCGGCGGCGGTGCGGGCGACGGCGTGGAACTCGGTTCGCTCACGGCAACCGGCAACGTCATCAACATCCTCGGTATGGCCCGCACAATCGGAGCCCAGACCTACGCCGGAACAGTGAACCTCTCAAACGCCGTGAACGCCTCAACGTTCGCCAGCACCGGCGCTGCCTTCACCAGCACGGGTCCAGGCACCATCACCACGACCGGTGCCCAAACGATCAACCACACCGGGGCGGTCATCATCGGCGGTGTTCAGACCGCCGGAACGGGCGCGGTCACGCTCACCGGCGCCACCATCGATCAGAACGCCGCGGTGGCCTCCTCGGGTTCCTACACCGCCAACTCGGCCGACATCGACATCAACGCGGGTGTCACCAGCACAGGCACCGCCGACCTCAACGGCGGCGTCGTCAGCGTCGATGGTGCCGTCACCGCCGCCTCCTTCACCAGCGACGGTTCGACGTTCACCAACACCGCGTCCATCACCACGACCGGTGCCCAAACGATCAACCATACCTCGATCAATGTCGGCGCCGATCTGTCGAGCACCGGCAGCGGCGCGATCGGGCTGACCGGACCGGTCACACTGACAAGCGACACCGTCATCACCACGGCCGGCGCTGCCGCGACCGACGACATCACCATCACCGGAACCGTCGACGGTGGGTTCGCGCTGACCCTCGATGCCGACGCCGCGGGAGACGCTGTGGTCACTGGTGCGGCAGGGGCAACGACGCCGCTGGCCTCACTCACCGCCCGCGGCAACACCGTCAGCGTCAGCGCGGTCAACACCACCGGCTCGCAGACGTACACCGGCGCTTCGGGCATCACGCTTGACGGCAATCTGGCAACCTCCGGCGGCGCGATCACCGCCACCGGCCCTGTCAACCTGACACCGGCAACGCAGAACATCAACACCGCCAACGGCGCCATCACCTTCGACGGCATCCTCACAGGCTCCGCGGCGGCCCTCACCACCAACTCGGGCACAGGCACCACCACCTTTGGCGGCGCGGCGATCCTCTCGACGCTCGACTCAACCGCGGGCACCATCCGGGTGCAGAGCGTCACGACGACCGGAACGGCTGGCCAGGTGTACCGCAGCCCCGTGATCCTGACGGCAAACTCGATCTTCGACGCCGGAACGGCCCCGATTGATTTTGACTCAACGGTCGATTCCGATGCAAACAACACGCCGCGCTCGTTGACGGCGAGCACCTCCGGCGCCACGTTCTTCAGGGATGCCGTGGGCGCTGGGTCGTCGCTCAACACGTTCACGGTGAATGGGGGTGGGACGACGACGCTCAACAGCAACGTCACCACCCAGTTCTCTCAGACCTACGTCGATGCCGTCATCTTGGACCCCACGAACGACGGTCAGACCTTCACCCTCACCGGCGGTGACATCGATTTCCAGAACACGCTGATGGTTGATGTAGTCCTTGGCAACGCGGCTGAGAGCTTGGTGGTCAACGGCGGTAACGTTACCTTCGGATCGGGCGTCGTCGGCAGCGGCTCCAACCTTACCGTCGTCGGGACCGGGGCGGTCGTTGCTGGCGGCGGCATCGGCGCCGTCTTGGCACCCCTCAACACCACAAGCCTCCGGGGCAGCAGGGTCAATGTCACCGACGTCACCACCACCGGAAATCAAACGTACGTCAGCACCAGCACCTCCACGGATGCGACCGTGAACACCGGTGTGACAGCCTCCGGAATCCTCATGGCCGCACGCCCGGTCGGCTCGACCGCCTCCGCATCGATCGTGGTCAACGCCGGGAGGCTCTCGACCGGCAGGACCGTTTCCGCCACCAACGGCGTCTTCCTGCTGGGAGGCCTCAACCTCACCGGGAACGCGATCATCAACGGGAACTTTGGCGAAGTCTTCATCGATCAACAGGCCGGCAGTGCCGTCGCCATCTCCACCAATTCCCCGTCGAACAGGCTCGTGTTACAATCAGACCTCACCGGGAACATCGGTATTGCGGTCAATGATCCGACCCCCTCGGACATCGTGACGACGCCCTTCAAGATCGGCGGCGACATCGGCGAAGCGTCCGCACGTATCTTGAGCGTCCGCATCAATTCCTCCACCACCGAGCCCGTGAACGGGGTCAGCCTGCCGATCGCGCGCACCGGCAACGCCGCCTCGATCGTCTTCGGTGACTATGACTCCAGCGGCACGCTCGTCACCGATCAGGGCTCGGGCATTTTCAACGTCTTCATTGGCTCGGGATCCAACAACCTGTTGGGGGAGAGCAACGTGGCCTTTGAGGTCGGTCGGGGCGAGCGCATCCTCAGCACCCGCGCCCTCAACATCAATGCCGCCGACACCGCGGACACCAACGACGGCAATAACGCGAACGACGACACCATCGTGCGCCTGGGCGACGTCGGGGCCGTGGGCGACGTCCGCATCCGATCGGAACGCGTGATCCTTCGTAGCATGGGCAACCGGGCGGTTGCCACGCCCCCCAGCGGCGCCGCCGACCAGATTCCTTCCGGTGATTTCACACTGAGCAACGATGCCGTGACCGTCGCCTCCGGCGGGTCTATCGATCTCAACATCGGTCCCGACGGCGCCGACAACCGCGTCGTCGAGTCGGATGGGGACTCTCCAACGTTCATGCAGAACGGAACCGGCGGCCTGATAGGCAACATCGGCAGTTTCAGCCGCTTCCAGACCCAGGACGATTTCACGATCAATTCGAACATTCTCCGTCGCGGCTCCGGCGGCGGAGCCACCGTCCGGCCGCTCGTCTTCTCCCGTGCTCAGGGCAACCCCACGGGCAACGTTGCCAACGACATCGCCGGGGCCATCCCTCGTGACACCGAATCGCGTGAAGTGACTACCCAGACCACCGTCAGCCGGGCCTTGCGTGAAGATCTGATCGACCTGGGCGTCAACGTCCGCGACATCGATGCCGACGAACTGCTGCTCTCCCTCGGCGGTCGCAACATCTACCTCTACCCCCGCCCCCGCGAAAGCGGCCCGGATGGGCGGGTCAGCACGCTCGAGGGCGCCATCATGCCCGAAGAGAGCGATTACCGGGTCGCCGTCCCCCGCGTGCCGGTCTCCTCGGCCGAAAAGGTCGTGGGGTACTACCGCGAAAATCTCAAGGGGCGCGAGAAAGAGATCACCGCGGCGATCGACGCCGCCTGGGAGGTCTACGCGGTCACCCTCCCGGACGACCACGACCCCGACGGGATGGGATTCCGCCAGTTCCTCGACCGTCTCGCGAACGGGCAGTTGTCCGCCGACGAGCAGGCGCGCTTTAACGACATCAAAAAGGTAACAGCCGAGGCCAAGGAAGCGGCCGTCCCCGCGGCCCAGGCCTCGATCGACTACCTCACCAAGATGGGCGAGGCCTTCACCATGATCGACGACTTGGGCCTTGCCCCCCGCGAAGCCCAGGTCGTCAAGTTCAACATGATCGGTAAACTCTACAAAGGCACCTCGGTCCCGCACGGTCAACTCTTCGCCGCCATCACGGGCCTGAAGATTTCGCGCCGTTGATCGATCCCCGCACCTTTCTGGTCGGCGGGCCCGATTGATGGGCCCGCCGACTGTTGCCCAACCGGTGTTCGCCGCCCGCCCGTTTTTTCAGTCCTTACTCTCTCCCGGGGCTCTCCTTCTTGCCTCTCATCAACGTCGAAAATCTCATCAAGCCGCTCTCGGATGCGGCCCCTTGCGGAGAGAACCTCCGTTACGACGCCCGCTATCTCGAACTGGACCGCAAGGCCGAGGGCACCGCGTCCGACCAGTTCGGGACGGAAGCGGCCGAACCCAACTGGCGTGAGATACGCGACATCGGTATCGAGCTCTCGGCCCGCGGCAAGCACCTGAAGATCATCGTCCTGATGACGCTCGCCGCCGTTCGGCAAGAGGGTTACATCGGCATCCGCGACGGCCTCAAGGTGCTTGAAACCCTCCTCACGATCTACTGGGAGCCGGTCTTTCCGCAACTCGATGCCGAGGACAACAACGACCCTACCGAGCGGCTGATGTCGCTTTCGCCGCTGTACACGCCCATGGCCACTTTCGGCGACAAACTCCGGTTCCTCGACCGCCTCCAGGAGGCGCCCCTCTGCGAGTCCCGCCTGGTCGGCAGTTTTTCACTCCGCGACATCGCCATCGCGGGGGGCAAAATCGCGCTGACCGCCGACGAGGAGAAGAGCGGGCGTGCAAAGCCCACGATGGACCTTATCGAAGGGGCGTTTCAAGACACCGATAAGGAGGTGCTCGAAACCCTGGCTACAGCCGCGGAAGAAGCCCAGGCCAGCGCCGAGGCGATCGATAAAATCTTCAACGACAAACTCGGCAACAGCAAAGGGCCGAATTTCGAGCCGATCCGTACGCTGCTCAAGGACGCTGGCTCACAGATCCGTCGGCGCATTCCCGGCCCGGACGGTGTCGTCAGCCCTTCCGATCCGGCGACGTCCACCAGTTCCGGCCCGGCCGCGCCGAGCATCGCGGGCACCGTCAACTCCACCGGCGACGCCGTCCGCGCCATGGAGCGGATCATCACCTACTACGAGAAGGCCGAGCCCTCCAGCCCGGTCCCGATCATCATCAACTGCGCCCGCCTCATGGCCAACCGCAACTTTCTCGATATCGTGGGCGTTCTCGATCCTGCGGCCATCGATATCCTGAAGCGCATCAGCACGCCGCCCGCTTCGGCCCCCGCCGCTTGACGTCAACCTTCGCCGTTCAAAGATCCACCGCGCGCCAAAGAGCGGCTTGGCTACCTTTCTCAGTGGCAGGACATCCATGGCGGAAATCCGATGATGTCAAGACCGCCAGCCGCCGAGGCCGAGGCAACGTCCCATAACTTGTCTGCTGCTGTGAGCGGCACTCCACGCCGGTGTGGTCGGGTCCTTCCAGCCTTTCGGCCTACGCCGAGAATCACTCTCGATCCAACCCCAACCCTTTTCGGCTCCGCCCTTTCGAAAGTCCGGTTTTCTGCTATCCTGTGACTCTTGGTTCCCGAATCGTGCCGCGATTGTGTATGCTATAGAAGCCTGTCGAGCAATCGCGGTCGTCCGCACCCCTAGCAGCCTTACGTCAGAGAGGTACCACCAATGGCCAAAGCCAGCAGCCAGAAATTCATCGCCCGCAACCGAGCCCCCCGTGTTCAGATCGAGTACGACCTCGAGTTGTACGGCGCGAAGAAGAAGATCAGTCTGCCGTTTGTGATGGGCGTGATGGCCGACCTCTCGGGAAAGCCCGCCGAAGCGCTGGCCCCGGTCGCCGATCGCAAGTTCATGGAGGTCGACGTCGATAACTTCGACGACCGTCTCAAGAGCATGAAGCCCCGCGTGGCCTTCAACGTTCCCAATAAACTGACGAATGAGGGCAACGTCGCCGTCGATATCACCTTCGAGAGCATGGCCGATTTTTCGCCCGCCGCGGTCGCGCAGCGCGTCGAACCGCTCCGTAAACTGCTTGAGGCCCGCACCCAACTGGCGAACCTTCTCACGTACATGGACGGGAAGTCCGGGGCCGAGCAGTTGGTCGGGAAGTTGATGAACGATCCCGAACTCATGAAGAGCCTCGCCTCGGCCCCCAAGCCTCCGGCCTGAACCCGTCGTGGCACGGGCATCCCTTGCCCGTCACTTTCGGAGGCGGCATGGGCCCATTTGCCTATGAGTTGCCTGTGTCCCGCCTCACTAATCGTGCCCCCTTTGACTCCCTAGCCGACCCCCGTTCCGACGGGTCGATTGAACAGGAAGAAGCGATGTCCGAAACCAACACGCAGTCTCAAGGCCTTACCGGCATTCAGTTCGAGGGCAATGAACTCGAATCTCTTCTCCAGAAGGAGTTCAAGCCCAAGACCTCGGGCGCGAAGGAGGCCATCGAGTCGGCCGTCAAGACCCTCGCCGCGCAGGCTCTCGAAGGCGTGAGCACAATCTCCGACGACGCCGTCAAATCGATCGAGGCCATGATCGCCGCGATCGACAAGAAACTGACCGAGCAGGTGAACGCCATCATCCACCATCCCGACTTTCAAGCGTTGGAGTCGTCGTGGCGGGGGCTGTCGTTCCTGGTCAACAACACCGAGACCGACGAGACCCTGAAAATCAAGGTCTTCAACATCTCGAAGAAAGACCTCAGCAAAACCATCGGCAAGTTCAAGGGCACGCTCTGGGATCAGAGTCCCCTCTTCAAGAAGCTCTACGAGAACGAGTTCGGCATGCCCGGCGGCGAACCCTACGGAGCGCTCCTGGGCGATTATTACTTCGATCACACCCCCCCGGACGTCGAGATGCTCGCGGGCATGAGCCAGATCGCCGCGGCGGCCCACGCCCCTTTCATCACGGCCCCCTCGCCCAGCCTGTTCAACATGGAATCGTGGCAGGAACTCTCCAACCCCCGCGATCTCACCAAGATTTTCCAAGGGCCCGAGTACGCGCCGTGGCGAAGTTTCCGCGAGAGCGACGACTCCAAGTACGTCGGGCTGGCCATGCCCCGCATGTTGGGCCGTTTGCCCTACGGTGCCAAGACCAGCCCGGTCGAGGAGTTCGCGTTCGAGGAAGAGACCGAGGGCGGCAAGCACGACAACTACGCCTGGGCCAACGCCGCGTACGGCATGGCCGTCAATATCACCCGCGCCTTCAAACTCTACGGGTGGTGCAGCCGCATCCGCGGCGTTGAGTCCGGCGGCATGGTCGAGGGCCTTCCCTGCCACACCTTCCCCACCGACGACGGCGGCGTCGATCAGAAGTGCCCCACCGAAATCGCCATCACCGATCGGCGCGAGGCCGAACTCGCGAGAAACGGTTTCATGCCGCTCTCGCACTGGAAGAATACGGATTACGCCGTGTTTGTCGGCGCTCAATCGGCCCACAAGCCCGCCGCCTATTCCGACGCCGACGCCACGGCCAACGCCAACCTGGGGGCACGCCTGCCCTACCTCTTCGCCACCTGCCGCATCGCCCACTTCCTCAAGTGCATGGTGCGTGACAAAATCGGCTCCTACGCCTCCGCCAAGAGCATGGCCGAAGACCTCAACAACTGGCTCCGTGAATACGTCGACGGCGACCCCGATAACTCTTCGGAGGACACCAAGGCCCGCCGCCCGCTCGCCGCGGCGGAAGTGGTCGTGGAAGAAATCCCCGGCAATCCGGGGTATTACACGTCCAAGTTCTTCCTCAAGCCCCACTATCAGTTGGAAGGTCTCACGGTCTCACTCCGGCTGGTCTCGAAACTGCCCTCGGCCAAGAAGGGCTGAAAAGTCAGTTGCGCCGCAGTCGCTGAGGAACGTTCGCCCGATGGCGGCGAACGGTGGCGTCGTGGGCGGGTTTCTTTAGCGACAGACCCCCCAGGCGAGGGTTCACTGACCGGTGGTTTGAAGGAGGCCGGCCGTGGCACATTTGGATGCGTTTCTGAAGTTTGATGGCATCAAGGGGGAGGCCCAGGATCTTGAACTGTTCGAGCAGATCGAGATCCTTGGATTTTCTTGGGGTGCATCGGCTCCTTATGGTGCGTCTTCGGGAGAACAGTCGCGGCGGGGCGATTGCCAAGTTCAGAATTTCACGTTCACGAAACTGACGGATCGGGCGTCCGCGCCGCTCCTTCAGGCGGTGGCAGCACCCAGGTCCCCCGTCAAAGCGATGCTGACCGTTCGCAAGGCCGGTTCGAACGGCAAGCCACTGAAGTATTTGGAGATTTTGTTCGAGAAGGTCTCGGTCGCCTCTTGGGACATTTCGGCGGCGGGGAGCGACGGTGTTCTGGTTGAATCGGTCAGCCTCACCTTTGGCAAGTTTACCGTGACTTATCACCAGCAAGCAGCGGACGGGGCGAAATCGACCGGGCCGATTTCGGTCACTCACAATGTGTTTGCCGGGGGGTGAACGAGTGCCGCTAAAAGCCATGAAGTAACGGAAGCCCCGGCTCTCGAACGGGTTTGTCAGGATTTTGTTCGAAACACCGTGAACTTCCGTTGAAATTCCAAGCCTGAAAGCGCGCCGATAAGCCGCGGAAACGCCTTTCTACCGGTCCGCGAAGAGCCCAACATCGCAACATGAGACGGCACGTGTTGCGATCACCAGCCCTTTGGCGGAGTTGCTAGACGGACGGGTGATCCAACGACGGCCGCGAACCAGTTTTCAAGGAGTTTCACATGGGCCTTTTCGACGCATTCATCAAGATCGATACCATCACCGGCGAGTCGGACGACAGCAAGCACAAGGGTGAAATCGAAGTCTTCTCCTTCTCGTGGGGCGTGGCTCAGACCGGCTCGTCCTCCTCCGGCACGGGCGCGGGTTCGGGGAAAGCCCAGGTCAACGATTTCTCGTTCAGCAAGATTACCGATAAATCGTCCCCCGTCCTGTTCATGAAGTGCTGCACGGGCGAGCACATCGCCAGCGCCCTCTTCACCTGCCGCAAGGCCGGTGGAACGCCGGTCGAGTTCCTCAAGTACAAGTTCACCGACGTGATCATCACCGGCGTCACCACCGGTGGCAACTCGCAGGGCTCGGAAGTCCCCAAGGAGCAGATCACCCTCGGCTTCACCAAGTGCGAGATCGACTACCAGGGCCAGGGCCCCGACGGCAAGCCCTTGGGCGGCCCCGTGCACGGCGGTTGGAACATGAAGACCAACGTCGTTGCCTAAGTGATCGTTGCTTCGGTCGGAGACGACCGGACGAATCCAAAGTTCCCGACCGCGCCCGGCTTCGTCCGGGTGCGGTCGCTTTTGCGGGGTTTGGACGGTACCCCGGCGGGCCGCTTGAACGGCCTGTCCATTCTCCGGCTCCCGCCCACAGACCACGGAACGGCAGCCTTCTCGGTTCGCGATTCCACGCCGCGGTTCGCAATTTCGGGTACACTCCCGGCCCTTCCTGGTCCCGCGCCCCATCCGCAACCCCTCGAAACGCCACCATGACCACCGCCGAAACGTTGATCAAAGAAGCCAAGGTCGAGGAGAGTCTCGCCGCGCTTGAAGCCCAGGTGCGATCCGCTCCCGGCGACTTCAAACTCCGCGTTTTTCTTTTCCAGGTTCTCTCGGTCCTGGGTCGGTGGGAGCGAGCCTCCGCCCAACTCGAGGTGGCCGCGAAAATGAACCCCGAGGCCAACATCATGGCCCAGGTGTGCCGCCAGGCGATCCTCGGCGAAGGCTACCGCAACGACGTCTTTCGCGGCAAGCGCACCCCTCTCCTGTTGGGCGAGCCCGAGCCGTGGGTTCAGAAGATGATCGCCGCGCTCACGCTCGATGGACAAGGCCAGACCGAGGCCGCCGCCGCGTTGCGGGCCGAAGCGATGGACGAGGCTCCGGCCTCTCCGGGCAGCATCAAGTTCACCCCCACGGCGACCGGCCCCGAAACCACGGCATTTGAGTGGATCGCGGACGCCGATCCTCGCCTGGGTCCCATGCTCGAATCGATGGTGGGGGGGAAGTATTACTGGATCCCGTGGGACCGAATCCGCGCGGTTCGTTTCGATCCGCCCACCGATCTGCGGGACATCATCTGGGCCCACGCCGAGTTTTTGTGGACGACGGGCGCCACCGGGCACGGGCTGGTTCCGGTTCGCTACCCGCGAACCACCGAGAATTCTCGCGAAGGACCGCTCCTGATGTCGCGGTCGACCGAATGGCGCGCCGATGCCGCCGGCAGCGACCTTCCTGTAGGGCAGCGTCTCTTCGCGACCGAGAGCGGTGAGTACGGGATTTTGGGGATCAAGACCATCACGCTGGGCGAGGGCGAGGCGCAGTTCCCCTCCGACCGCGAGGCGGCGGAGAAAGTGAAGGCCGCGATGCAGGCGATGGATCAGACGCGATCGGGCACCCACCCGCCTGCGGGTTCGGCGGCCGCCGCCACGACGGAGAACAACACCCATGGCTGAGCTGACAACGTCTGAGCGGCTTCAACCGGCCTTGCTCGACCGGCTGACCGACGACGAGCCCGACAAAAAAATGGAGAGCCGCGACCGCCGTGTGATGTCGATGCGGTTTCTGCGTCAGGCCGTTCTCCGCGATCTCGGATGGTTGCTCAACGCCCCCGCCCGCCCGCTGGACGACGAGATCCACGAGTTCCCGCTGGTCGACAAGAGCGTGCTGAACTACGGCCTGCCCGACTTGACCGGCCTCACCATTTCCGGCATCCGGGCCGGCCGCATGGAACAGATGGTGTTCGACGCCATTGCGAATTTCGAGCCCCGGATCATGCGGAAGACGCTCGCCGTCGCGGCCGGACGCTCTGATGAGGCTTCCGGCGGCCACAACCGCGTCCAGTTCGAGATTTCCGGTGACCTGTGTCCCTTGCCCATGCCTGAAGCGCTGCTGGTGCGAACCGAGGTCGATCTCGAAACGGGCCGTAGCGAAGTGAAGGAAGGCGGGGCCTGAGGAAGGAAAAGACGGCGAGACCGAGAGACGGAGAGATGATCATGGGGCCAGTTAACAGTGTTCGAGACCTCGTGGTCAACTCGCTCGCCCTCCCCCTCGCCCATGCGGTTCATCTCTTCGCGCGACGGCTACGTCTGATCCGCTCCGTAGAACTCAACATGCCCGAAACGTAATTTCTCCGTCTCTTGCTCCTGCGAAAGGCCCACCCGCGGCATGGACCGACGACTCCTCCGTTACTACGACCGCGAACTCCGGCACCTGCAGACGGTCGCGCGTGAGTTCGCGCGTGAATACCCCAAGATCGCGGGCCGTCTCGCCCTCGACGACCTCCAGGACAAGTGCGTCGATCCCTACGTCGAGCGCCTTCTCGAAGGCTTCGCGTTCCTCACGGCCCGCGTGCAACTCAAACTCGACGCCGAGTTTCCGCGCTTCACGCAGAACCTGCTCGAAACCGTCTACCCGCACTACCTCGCGCCGACGCCGTCGATGATGGTCGTGCAATTTCAGCACGATCCCGGCGAAGGCGGCCTGGCCGACGGCTTCCGTGTTCCCCGCGGCGCGGTGCTCCGCAGCACCGCCGCGAAAGATGAGACGTCGTGCGAGTATCGGACGTGCCATGAAACCACGCTCTGGCCGATCACGGTCGTCGAGGCCCGGTACTACACCCGCGATGTCGGCGTGCTCGAACTCAACCGGGTGTGGGGCACCGGTGAAGTCATCCCCATCACGGGCCGCAACAGCCAGCCCGCTCCCAAGGCCGCCATCCGGCTCAGGCTCAAAACCACGGCGTCGCTCCCCTTCTCGAAGGTCGCCATGAACGACCTGCAGTTTTTCCTCCGCGGCACCGGCGCGATCCCGCACCGCCTCTACGAACACTTCTTCGGCCACGTGCGGCAGGTCGTGGTGCGGCCGGTCGCGGTGGGGAATAAGCCCGGCAACTGGCAGTATTCCGCGGGCCCCGAGGCCATGCGGCGGGTGGGGTTCGCCGCCAAGGAGGCGATCCTTCCTTTCGATGCGCGGAGTTTTCAGGGGTACCGGCTGCTGCATGAATACTTCGCCTTCCCGCAGCGATTTCTGTTCGCCAAAGTGGCCGACCTGGGCCCGGCTTTTCAGCGGTGCGACGGCCAACAGATCGACGTGATTTTCTCTCTCTCGCAGGAAGACCCCGAACTCGAGAACGCCGTCGATTCGTCGAATTTCGCGATCAACTGCTGCCCGGCGGTCAACCTTTTCCCCAAGCGCTGCGACCGCATCTTCATCTCGGACCGGGCCAGCGAGTTCCAGATCATTCCCGACCGGACGCGTCCGCTGGATTTCGAGGTCTACCGGGTCGACAACGTCGTCGGGTTCGGCTCGCGGGGTGGTGACGAGCGCACCTTCCGCCCGTTCTATTCCGCCACCGATCTCGACGCCGACGACGGCGGGGCCGGATCCGCGTATTACGCCGTCAACCGCGTCCCCCGGGTCCGCAGCGAGAACGAGAAGCGCACCGGTGGTCGCAGCAGCAGTTACGCCGGCAGCGAGGTCTATCTTTCGCTGGTGGACGCGAGCAACGCTCCCTTCAGCGCCGACCTGCGGCAACTCTCGGTGGAAACGCTCTGCACGAACCGCGACATGCCCATCCATATGCCGCTCAACAAGGGCAAGACCGACTTCACGTTGGACATCGGGGCACCGGTCGAAGCCATCCGTGCACTGGCCGGGCCGACTCCGCCGCAGGCCAGTTATGTGGACAACGAAGACAGCAAACGCAGCGGCGACGCCTCTTGGCGGCTCGTCAGCCATCTCTCGCTCAATTACCTCTCCCTCACCGACGAGGACATGGATGGCGATGGCGAAGTGTCGGCCGACGAACGGCAGGGCGCGGCCTCCCTCCGCGACCTCATGAAGCTCTACAGCGCCGTCGGCGAACCCGCGATCCGCAAGCAGATCGAGGGCCTGCGCTCGATCCAGACCACCCCCATCACCCGCCGCGTACCGACCACCGGCGCGGTGGCCTTTGCCCGCGGGCTTGAGGTCACCTGCACCTTCGACGAGAACCTCTTCGCCGGGTCGGGTGTGTTCCTGTTGGGCGCGGTGCTCGAACAGTTCTTTGCCAGATACGTTTCAACCAACTCGTTCACGGAAACGGTCATCCGTTCCGACGAACGCGGGGAGATCATGCGGTGGACCGTCAAGGTCGGACAACGCCCGATTCTGTGAACGGCGCCAACGCCAGCGCCAACGCCGCCGGACGGGGTGGGGGTGACCGCGCCCACGCCCCGGGCCGCCAGGAAAAGGAGATTCTGGACCGCGCTCTCGCGGAGAGCCTCGGGCTCTCGATCGAGGATGTGGCGCCGCCGCCGGAAGCCGATCCTGATTCGCCCGAGGGCCGGGTCAACCGGCTCACCGTCAACCGACCGGTGGATCACGCCGCCCGGGCCCAGTTCTGGGCCGCGATGAAGGAGGAGCCGTGGTCCTTCAACTTCTTCGCCGCCGTTCGGCGAATCGAAGCGATGTACTCCGACCTCCGCGGCTTCGGGCGTACCCAGACCGTCGGTGAAGACCCGCTCCGGTTCAGCCAGGAGCCCTCGCTCGCCTTCGCCCCCTGCACGCTCAGCGAGTTCCGGTATGCCACCGACAAGGCGCCGCAACGCCTCTTCGTTCATTTCATGGGTATGTTGGGGCCCAACGGTCCGCTCCCCTTGCACCTGACGGAGTACGCCCGCGAACGCGAACGCATCCATAAAGATCCGACGTTCGCCCGTTTCCTCGACGTCTTCAATCACCGGGCCGTGAGCCTGTTTTATCGCGCCTGGGCCGCCAGTCAGATGCCGGCATCGTTCGATCGTTGGGAGGTGCCCCTCTCTGGGAAGGTGAGCCCCGCCGAGCGCGAGCAACAACTGGCCCGCGACACCAACAAGTATTCGCTGTATGTCGGCTCGCTCTTCGGGATCGGGATGGACTCGCTCCGGCACCGCGACGACGTCTCCGACCTGGCCAAACTTCATTATTCCGGCCGCCTCGCCAGCCACCAGAAAAGCCCGGAAGGCCTCCTCGCCATCATCGCGAACTACTTCAAGGTCGAGGCCGATATCGAGGAGTTCTCCGGTCGATGGACCGAAGTCCCCGATTCCTATGGCTGCCGCTTGGGCGTCGTCCCCAAGGCCGGTCGAAACTGCGGGACGCTCGGCACCGCGAGCGGCGGCGGTGCCATGGCGGGTTCTAAAGTCTTCGACTGTACCGGGGCCTTCCGGCTGCGCCTGGGACCGATGTCGATGGCCGATTACAACCGGCTCCTCCCCGGCACAGACGCCGAACGCCGCCTCGCCACTTGGATCCGAAACTACGTCGGCGATGAGTTCTGGTGGGATGCGGTCCTGATCCTCCGGAAGGAAGAAGTCCCCTTCACGCATTTGGGCAAGGGTGCCCGCCTCGGCTGGACCTCGTGGGTCCAGTCCAAGAAAAGCCCGGAAGACCGGGCCGACCTGGCACTGCGTTCACGGCACTAGCCCGAACACCGATCAATGGCCGACGCTTCTTGAGATCGTTTCACCACAGAGTCACAGGGATGGCACCGCGGAATGCAGGGGACCAAGAACTGAAAAGGCGGTTGTGGGGCCGCTCCGATTGCTTGACCGTCTGGATCTGCTTGCTTGGTCTCCTCCTTGTTCGCTTTCCCCTGTTTTCTCTATCGGGCCTCGTGCGTTCTGAACTCTCCGCTGTGCTTCTGTGACTCTGTGGTACGAGATTTCGACGCGGCATTCGCTTTCCCACTTGTCCAATCCCGCGATCCCACACCGATCGCGTACACCTCCGGTTTCAGGAAATCATCAATGGGCGATATCTCTCGGGCGCAACTCTTCGGCAAACTCAACCAGATCGGCTACAAAGCCCTGGAGGGTGCCTTGGTTTTCGCCAAGTTGCGGGGCAACCCGTACGTGGAACTCGTGCACTGGCTCCATCAGCTCATGCAGGCCCAGGACACCGATCTGCACCGCGTGCTGAAGTTCTACAACCTCAATACCGCCGTGCTCGTCGCCGACACCCAGGCAGCGCTCGATCGCCTGCCGAGGGGTGCGTCCTCCGGCACCGACCTCTCCCAGCACCTGACCGAGGCCGTCGAACGCGCCTGGACGTACACGACCCTCAAATACGGTGAGTATTCGATCCGCTCCGGTCATGTCCTCGCGGCGGTCCTCAAGACCCCCAGTCTCGAACACCTGCTCACGAAAATCAGCAAGGAGTTCGGGAAGATCAAGATCGAGGAGTTCAGCGAGAACCTCCAGAAAGTCTGTGACGGAAGCCCGGAGGCAGTGCTCGCCGCCGCCGACCAGCGCGGCATCTCCGGTGCTCCCGGCGAAGCGAGCGGTGCGATCGCGCCGGCCGCCCTGGGCAAGCAGGACGCGATCAACAAGTTTTGCAAAGACCTCACCGAGAACGCCCGGGCGGGCAAGATGGACCCCATCGTCGGCCGCGATGATGAAATCCGACAGTGCATCGACGTCCTCATGCGCCGCCGCCAGAACAACCCCATGCTTACGGGAGAGGCGGGCGTCGGCAAAACCGCCGTCGTCGAAGGCTTCGCCCAGCGCATCGTCAAGGGAGACGTGCCGCCGCAACTCAAGGACGTTCGCCTGTTGGAACTCGATGTCGGTCTTTTGCAGGCCGGTGCCAGCATGAAGGGCGAGTTCGAGAACCGCCTCCGGGGCGTCATCGACGAGGTTCAGGCCTCGGCCAAACCCATCATCCTCTTTATCGATGAAGCCCACACCCTCATGGGCGCGGGCGGCGCGGCGGGAACCAACGACGCCGCGCAACTTCTCAAACCCGCCTTGGCCCGCGGCACGCTCCGCACCATCGCCGCGACCACGCAGAGCGAATACAAGCAGCACTTCGAGAAAGACCCGGCCATGAGCCGCCGCTTTCAGGTGGTCAAGGTTGATGAGCCGGATGAGGAAAAGTGCCTGAAGATGATCCGCGGCCTGGCCGTGGTGATGGAGAAGCACTTCAAGGTGCAGGTGCTTGATGAAGCCCTCGAAGCCTGCGTCAAGCTGAGCAAGCGGTACATCCAAGGGCGGCAGTTGCCCGACAAGGCCGTCAGCCTCATCGACACCGCCTGCGCCCGCGTGGCCGTCAGCCTGCATGCGGTCCCCGGTGAGGTCGACGACATCCGTAAACACATCGACAGCCTCAACACCGAACTCGAGATCATCGACCGCGAGATCAAGGCCGGCGGCGAGCACGTCGCCCGACGGGCCGAGGTGGTCGAGCGGCTGGAGAAGGAAGCGGTCACGCTCAAAGCGATCGAGGAGAAGTTCAACAAGGAACGCGCGATCGTCACCAGGATTCTGGAACTTCGCACGAAACTGAACCCGCACGACGCTTCGAAGGCCCCCGCCGCGCCCGCCGCGGGTGCGACGCCTGCCAGCGCGGACGCCGCGGCCCCCGCTCCCGCTTCTACCGCCGCCGCCACTTCTGCACCCACGACCGAACCCGAAATGAGCGAGGACGAGCGGCTCCGCATCGTGGAGGAATTGAAGAAACTCAAGGCCGAACTGGTTGCCTTCCAGGGCGAAACCCCGCTCATCGTTCCCAGCGTCGACGCCCAAGCGGTCTCGGCCGTGGTAGCCGATTGGACGGGCATTCCGTTGGGCCGGATGGTGAAGGACGAACTCAAGACCGTGCTCAACCTTGGGGCCACGCTTGAGAAACGTGTGATCGGTCAGCGCCACGCGCTCGATGCCATCGGTGAGCGGATCTCACTCAGCCGGGCGAAACTTGACAACCCCGGCCGCCCGGTGGGTGTGTTCCTGTTGGTGGGCCCCTCGGGCGTCGGCAAAACCGAAACCGCCGTGGCCCTTTCCGAAGCCCTCTACGGTGGCCCGCAAGGCCTGATCACCATCAACATGAGCGAGTACCAGGAGGCTCACAAGGTCAGCCTGCTTATGGGGTCTCCCCCCGGCTATGTTGGCTACGGCAAGGGCGGTGTCATGACCGAGGCCGTGCGTCGCCGGCCTTACAGCGTGCTGCTGCTCGACGAAGTCGAGAAGGCCCACCCCGACATCCACGAGATCTTCTTCCAGGCCTTCGACAAGGGCACGATGAAAGACTCCGAGGGTGTGGATATCGACTTCAAGAACACCATCATCCTGCTCACGAGCAATGTGGGCACCGATGTGGTGATGGACCTGTGCAAAGACCCGGACCTCAAGCCCGATTCCAAGGGGCTCGTCGATGCCATGCGGCCTTCGCTCCTCAAGGTCTTCCCGCCCGCGTTGTTGGGTCGTCTCGCGATCGTGCCGTACTACCCGATCTCCGATGAGATGATGCGGGCCATCATCAAGTTGCAACTGGCCCGTGTCGGCCAGCGCGTGAAGGAAGGCCACAAGGTTCCGTTCACGTTCGACGACAAGGTGGAAAGCCTGATCGTGAGCCGCGTGACGGAACTGGATTCGGGTGCCCGCGCCATCGACGCGATCATCACGCGTCAGATGCTGCCCAAGATCGGCAAGGAATTGCTGGAGCGGACGATCGAAGGCAAGCCCATCGAGAAGATCCACATCGCGGTCAAGGACAGCGAGTTCGAGTACTCGTTCGATTAAGTCCGACAATCGGGTTCAACCAAACCGGTTCGTCGATGCCGGTTCGTCGTTCGGTGCCGCCGTCGCCGTCGCCGTCGAGATTCGTATAACGCCTTGTGCCGGCCCCGGTCAAAGATCGTCAAGATAGCCGTGCTTTCCCTGCACGCCCAAGATGTCGATCTTCCCTTGGATATTCCACTTGATTCCGGCTTCCAATTCCGCGGTCGCGATCGGGCGGTACACGATCGAAGGCTCGCCCTTCGCGATATCGATTACCTGTTTCGCGGTTTCGATCAACTTGTCGAAAAATTCCCTGGCTTCATACAAGGATTCAATGGACTTCAGAGCCTTGACAAGCGCCCCGAGTTGTTTGCCCGGGACGGTGTAGGAAATATCTCGACCGTTCCCGAAGTCCATTCCCTCGATCCGATAGAGCGACTTCGCGTTAAGGAAGAAAATCATTCCCAACTCGGTCCCGCCCCCGAGACTTGGCCCCACGACCTTCACTTTGCATGAGAAATTGCACCACCGGTCGTTGTCCGCAAGATTCCAGAGCCTGCCGCCGTACGACTTCTTGCCAGCAAGGAAGAAAGTCCCTCCCGCCTTGACCGCAAAACCGCCCCAGTGGTTCGCCAAACTGCTCCGTTCGACCGCTTTCTTCCTGGCGAGCACCTCAGCCTCGCTCACTCGCCACTTCCGCGCAATCGCCGCGACTTTCGGATCGGGGGGCACGTCGACGCACATCGGATTCATCCCGAGCGGACCGCGTTGACCATGGGCTACTTTCGGCGCCACAGGACACGACATCGTCCGAGGATGAGCATCTCGGATGATCGGCGAAGACAATGCTTGACCGGGGTTGGACGGAGCTCCATTTGAGTAACCGTAGGACATTGATAGTTCTTCTCGAATGAGCCAAGACCAGACTGGCCTCAGCAGCAGAAAGACTCTCGGGTTTGGCGTCGGCGCGCCGTCCAAGCATTTTAGCGGGTATTCTACCCTGAATGCCCTTGCCGACCGGATATTCGTCGACTGATACAGAACGTTTTCAACGTCCTGGCCGTCGGTCGACGATGGAAACTTCTCGGTCTTCGCGCCGGAGAGGCGTTCGTCCACCTTTCTGAACGCCGGTGACGCCGCCGACAAATCGGCACTGTTTCCGGGTCCTGAACCCGGGCCATCCGCTCCTTGGCCGGTACTCGTGGTTCACTCGCCGCCTGCACTGCAAACCTCCCTGTGTCCCACCACGACCTTTGAAGCCGCCGCTGAACTCCGTCAGGCCCGAGAATGTTTGGTCTCCGCTAGGCGGCTTTGGCCGAGGGAAATATGCTGGTCGTGACCTATTCCGCGCGCCGATTCGCGTTGCCAACGCCTATCTTGTCACAGTGTCCTCCCATCGGCAGGGTTTGATCGTCAGACGACTGAAACCGGGCGACCCGGGAATGACGGTCCAAACCGGACACAGCGCATCGTTCTCTCGCAGCAGTCCTTGAAACTTTGGTATTATCGGCCGCCGCCGATACTCCAACCGAGGAAGTCAGCGACGTAACGATGGAGAATACGGATGCCTGGGTAACCCCGCCCGGCATGCCTGCGGGCCGTCCCGCGTTCTTGGAGACCGCTCATGCCCGCCGAAGTCCGCTCAGGCCAGAACCGCCTCATCGCCATCAACACCCCCTTGGGTGAGGACAAGCTCCTCCTCAAGAGTCTCCAAATGACCGAGGAACTGGGCCGACCGTTTTCCGCCGAGCTCGACCTGATCAGCGAAGACTCGGAGATCATCTTCGAGGACATCATCGCTCAGAACTGCTCGATCCGCATCTTCCAGACCGACGGCAAACTCCGCTACATCAACGGCTGGATCAGCCGCTTTGTGCAGGAAGGCACGCCCGGCCAGGGCCGCGCCAATCGCTACCGGGCCACGCTTGTCCCCTGGCTGTGGTTCCTCACCCGTTCGTCCGATTGCCGCATTTTCCAAGAAAAGAGCGTCCCCGACATCATCAAGGAGGTCTTCCGCGATCACGGCTTCACCGACTTCGAGGACTGCCTCACGGCCACGTATTCAAAGAAGGAGTACGTGGTCCAGTACCGCGAGACCGCCTTCAACTTCGTCTCCCGCCTCATGGAAGAGGAAGGCATCTACTACTTCTTCCGGCACGAGGACGGAAAGCACACCCTGGTGATGGCCGATGGCCCCAGCGCCCACGAAACCATCGAGGGCTACGCCGAAATCCCTTACGTCCAGCAGGAGCGGGCCTCGGCGGGCCGCGAACGAATCTGGGAATGGATGGTCGAGAAGCAGGCCCCCAGCATCAAGTTCATGCAGACCGACTTTGACTTCAAGGCCCCGCAGAAGAACCTCCGGACCAGCAAGGACTTCGATCCCGGCTTTGCGCCCGCTTACCTCGCCGAACTGTTCGATTACCCCTGCAACTACACCGAGAAGGCCGACGGCGACCGCTACTCGGCGCTCCGCATCGACGAACTTGCTTCCCAGTACGAAGTCTGCCGGGCCCGCGGCGACACCCGGGGCTTGGTGGTCGGCGCCAAGTTCAAACTGACCGAGTTTCCGCGGCCGGATCAGGAACGCGACTACATCGTCACATCGGCGTTCTACCACGCCGAGACCGACGAATACGGGACCGGCAAGGGCGGCGGGGGACAGATGTACCAGTGCGGCTTCTCGGCCATCGAGGCCTCCAAGCCCTACCGCACCCCCCGCACCACGCCCAAACCCCTGATCAGCGGCCCGCAGACCGCCATCGTCACCGGTCCCTCCGGCGAGGAGATCAACACGGACGAGTTCGGCCGCATCAAGGTCCACTTCCACTGGGACCGCTGGGACACGGCCGATGAAAAGAGTTCCTGCTGGATCCGCGTCGCCCAGATGTGGGCCGGAAAATCCTGGGGCGGCATGTTCGTCCCCCGCGTCGGCCAGGAGGTGATTGTCGAGTTCCTGGAAGCCGATCCGGATCGGCCCATCGTCACCGGCCGCGTGTATAACGGCGAATGCAAGGTGCCCTACGCGCTCCCCGACAACAAGACGATGTCGACCATGAAAAGCAACTCCAGCAAGGGCGGCGGGGGCTTCAACGAAGTCCGCTTCGAGGACAAGAAGGGCTCCGAGCAGGTCTTCATCCACGCCGAGAAGCAGCTCGATATCCGCGTCAAGGCCGACCGCTACGAAACCATCGGCCACGACCGCCACCTGGTTGTCGAGAACGACAAGTTCGAGCACATCAAAAATAACCGGCACGAACTCGTCGACGCCTGTCACAAGGAAACCATCATGGTCGATCGCAACCTCGCGGTGTTGGGCAAGGAGGCCGTCGAGATCACCGGCAGCAAGTCGCTGACCGTCGAAGACGACGTCATCGAGGTCTTCAAAAGTAACCAGTCAACGCAGGTCACCAAGGATGTCTACATCAAAGCCGAGAACATCATCCTCGAGGCCGGCACCAACATCACGCTGAAGGTCGGCGGCTCGTGGCTCGCCATTGAGTCTTCCAGCATCGACACCAACACCGACACCCAGACCCACACCACCAGCAAAGAATTCGCGGTGAACTCGAGAAAAGATGTCGGCTTCAAGGCCCTCAAGGGCGCCGAGTTCATCTGCGGTTTGTCGTTCGACGTCAAGACCATGGAGATCGGGCTCATGGGCGCCAAAGGGTTCACCATCGAGGGCAACAAGGGCTCGATCGAGGCCGCGGCCACGTTGGATGTCAAAGGCGCGACCACCAACATCGGTTGATCTTCTCCCGCCTCTTCAGGGATACCCGCCATGGCCAGCCCGAAGTCAGGTACCGCAGGTTCCGCCGTTGCGCCCGCAGAGCCGAACGCCGCCGACGATGCCGACTCCGCGGATCCCGGCGAGGTCTCCGCGGCCAAGGCCGACCCCGCCTCACGCACCGCGGCGAAGTACGCGAAGACCAAGGTCAAGACCCACAAGCCGCCGGAATCCGCGGCCGACCGCAAAAAACTCTCGTGGATCGAGATCGAACTGGTGGACGACAGTGGCAAGCCCGTCTCGGGTGAGGCCTACTCCATCGACCTGCCCGACGGCTCGATGGCGTCCGGCACGCTCGATCAGGCCGGATTCGCACGGGTCGAAGGGGTCGAACCGGGAACCTGCGAAGTCTCGTTCCCGCGGCTCGACTCCGATACTTGGAAGCGGGCCTGACCCATGTCAACCCTTTACACCGTTCAACAGGGAGACTGCCTGTCCACCATCGCCAGCGAGCATGGGTTCACCTCGTGGCGCACGATTTACGATTCGGATGAGAATGCCGAGTTCCGCCGTCTGAGGCCCGATCCAAACCTCATTTATCCGAAGGACACGCTCTACATCCCCGACCGCGACCAGAAAAAAGAGTCGTGCGGCACCGAAGCAAGGCACCGATTCGAACTCATCTCGGCCGGCGTGACGCTCCGCATAGTCCTGCGTGACAGCAAAGGCGATGTCCTCCCGGGGAAGAAGTACCGTCTCCGGGTCGACGGCATGGAAGACCGCACGGGCACGACGCAGAGCGACGGCATGCTCATCGAGCGCCTCAACCCGGCCGCTAAAACGGGCAACCTCGACCTCTGGATGGACGCCTCGGCAGCAAGTCCGTCGTTCCGCTGGCGACTTCGGTTGGGAGCCCTCGACCCGATCGAGAAACTGAGCGGCGTTCAGGCCCGCCTCAACAACCTCGGGTTCAACCCCGGCCCGATCGACGGGCTCGACGGTCCGCAAACCCAGGCCGCAGTCACCGCCTTCCAAAAAGCGTTCGGACTGCTGGTTGACGGCATTGTCGGGCCGCAAACGCGCGGAAAACTCAACGAACTTCACGGCTGGTAAGGGGGGTCCGATGGCGACGGATTGGTCTACCAACTGGCCGGGGTGCAACAACGGCGTCACGCCGCCGCCGCGGGTGTCGTACGTGGTCGATGCTCCCACCGAGTGCTATGTCGCCCGCGACTATTCCGACGCCGAGCGGGTCCTCTTCAACGCCATCGGTATTCGCGAGGCCGAACTTGTGATCTCGACGTGGGGCCACGAAAGCCCCGACAAGGGTTACGTTGCGGGCGATGTGCCGCGGGCCGCCAAGTACCTCGAATCCAACACGTTGAGCATCGGGAGCGACTGCAAGCAACCGGCGGTGGCCATCCGTTGCAGCCTCGTCGGCATCACCCCGTCCGAGGCCAACCCTATTCACTGGCGGCTTGAGGCGGGCCACGTCTTCTGTCGGCGACGCGGCTCCGGCCGCCCACCGACCGAAGAGCGTGTTTTCCGCGAGTGGCGCGGCGTGGCCCACACCGACACCTTCACGCTCTTTGACGAGGAGACCGATGATGTGCTGTACGAACACCCCGATGGCTCGCATAGCAAGACCCCGCCCAAGGGGCCAGTCGTCGGTGGGCACCACGTCCTTACCGTCGCCGCGAAGCCCGAGGCGATTGAGTTCTGGGTTCGCGATGTGGTGCACATCCGTGTGATCGGCTCAAACCCGGGCGCGCCGGCGTATGAGCCGATTATCGATGGGAGCCTTTCCGACCTTTCCGTTCCGGCGGACTGCCGGCCTTCGCTGCGCAACCTGCTGATCGCCGAACTCGAGCAGGAGGTAGGCTCCAATCTGCCTCAGTTTTCGGCGATGGCTCAGACCCAAATCCGCTACGACGGAACGCTGTACACCTGGCCGCCGGACCCCGAGTTATACCCCATCACCACGTTTGATTTTGGCATCGGTGTCGGGCAACTCACCAGCGCGGGTTACGCCACCCGCGACATCTTCTGGGACTGGGGCCTCAACAGCCGCGTCGCGGCGTGGATCATGTTCTACGAGAAACTGCACGCGAAGGGCCACGGTTGGTTGATGTCTCCCACCACCCCGACCAACTGGGTCATCGGGCTGTGGATGTGCGAGGACGACAACTGGTCGGGCCTCACCCCCAAGCCCACCGCCGCCGAGCTCGATGCTCACCGCAAGATCGCCGACGACATCCGCGAGCATGACGGGGCAAGCGACCGCGAAGAAGCCGAACGCAAGGCCGCGCAGAAAGAGTATGACGCCGCCAAGAAGGCCTACGACGATGGCGACAAGACCAAGCGTGAAGCCTACGAAAAGGCCAAGGCCGAGTCGGAGAGCGCCGCCGCCACCGCTTTGGCCAAAAAGGCCGAAGTCGACAAGGTGAACGCGGATGCCGAATCCACGCCAGAGGCCAAGGCCGCGGCACAGAAGGCCTTCGACGAGGCCGAAACGAAGCGCAAGGACGCCCAGACCGCCTATATGAACGCGAAAGCCGCGTACCCGCCCGTCGCAAAGTATGACCAGGAAACACAGGAACTCAAGGCCGCCGAGAAACAGGCAGCCGACGCGAAGGCGGTGTACGACGGCGACGAGAGTGCTTGGAACGCTCTTGTGAACAAGTGGAAGGTTGCGTTCACCGCGAACCTGCCCAAGACGTGGCGCAATCTCGCAATCACCGGCTGGTATGCCTATAACGGCTCTGGTCCTGGAGCGGTCACCCATACCCGGCACGTGGAGGGACGCCCGCACGGGAAAATCGACAAGGTGCCGCACACGCTACTCCCCGCCGCCATGCAGGGGGCCGAAGGCGTGGCGCTCCTCGCAACCCTTGATGCCTTAAAGATCACCGAATCCACCGACACCTTCACGTCGGAGTGGCTGCCGCTCCGCGACGATGAGCAGTGGCTGAAAGAGGTCGTGTGCACCCCGGAAGGGGAGATGTATGACGGTCTGTTGTTGTTCGAGTTCAAACCTAAGATCGTGACGTACTAGTTTTTCAACGGAGGTCTTCCCCATGGCCAGCCCCAAATCCGGAAGTGCACCCTCGGTGGTGGCCCCCGCCCCGCCCGAC
>ENA-ORBV01004648-ORBV01004648.1-microbial-mat-metagenome-genome-assembly--contig:-NODE-4648-length-26108-cov-6.150321_pt1 | contig 26108 bp, 20 predicted proteins | sample MGYA00237777_ERZ505514 | MGnify/ENA primary metagenome ERZ505514 (study PRJEB26160, sample SAMN06269048) | microbial mat metagenome | isolation source: Oligotrophic lake microbial mat | place... | reverse complement strand
GATGATGACTTCCATTGGGCACCTCCTTCCCTTTGGAGCCAATGACTGGCCAGCACCACCAACCTTGCCGAGGCGTGTATTTCTACGGACTTCGAATCGTCAGCTTCGCTTTCCTCAAGCGACAGTGATGTCGCGGATTGACGCCTTGCAGCATCCGGAAATTGTGATACGCATGGCGTGACCAAATGGTGGCTGCGCCCTGCGCCGTCAGGTCTTCGTATTCCAACCTCTAACTCAGCGGTGGGTCTTGTACGTGGTCGGATGCAGGGGGGGGCGGCCAACGACTGAAGGCGTGCCTGGGTCGTGTGGGGTCGCTGGACTGCGACTTTGCTGCTGTGGGTTCAATGACGCTGGCGCGTCTGCCGCAATCTACTTGGTCCGATGCGACCGCCGTGGGGTTGGATTCAGATTCAAGTGCTCTCCCACAACTTGACCCATTCCCATCGTTCGCTTCAGGCCAACCCCGGCGAAGAACGCAAAATCCGTCAGAAGATGCAGAAGCCGCCTTGATTCGGCAGATGCGCGAGGCCCACATGAATACTCACACTCTCCGGCGAACCCATTCAGCCGACTCCGCTCAAATTGGACGGGCGGCGGCGTGTGGAGTCGGTGTGCTTCTTCCTGGACGATCGCGAGCAATTCGGCCGCTATCCGATCAGGCACCGGAGGAGTGACATTCTCGTTCCAGGTCTTGAGCAACGAACGGAACACCAAGTGTCCGATCGGCAACACGGTCGTTGAACCTTCGCGCCCTCTGGCGAACCCGGTGGGTGACAAGAAATGCAGCTTGACTCGCCCAGCAGGTTCCGATCCGGCCATCCAGTTAGACCATAGGTCGGCGCCGGATGCCAGACGAACTAGTGGGTGGTCACGCAACGACAGAACACGTCGTTTCGAAAGCCGATATCGTCCCAAGCTGACGACGTCTATCGAATCAGCAATTTCCGGCAGGACACTGGACAGCTGAGCGTCCACGCTAGTGAGGCGCAACCAGTGGGTCGCAGGCGAACCCGGATGGTCATTGCCTAAATTGAAATCGGTGGGGTTGATTGCACCGAGAAACACGGTAAATGGCTTTCCTCGTTCCGGTGCATGAAGCCGATCACCGAGCGCGGCAAACCGGTTCGCCAAAACAGAGAGCAACCAGCCATGAAGGTGGTCGCCGATCACGTCGACCGGACCGTTATGTGCAAGTTCGACCACCAAGCTGGAGAACATTGGAAAAGTGGACCGGATTGTCCCCTCTACTAGTCCAAAACGCAAGGCGGGACTGACGTCATGTCGCGACATTTCATGTCGTCCTCAATTTAGATTCCACTCTATAGATTGACTAATTTTGAACTGGTCAGTAGAGTCCACGCTCAACCTCAGGCATCGACGTCAGTAGCTCCCAGGGGGTCCATTGTCGGAACGCGTACACATTGAATTTCAACGAGTCCAAACCTGGTTGTTCAGCGTCCCGCGTCTGCAGGCCATGGTTGGCGCCAACACGCTCCTCGGTGAAGTGCTGCGAATTGACCTTGTGGAACTCGCTCAGAACGGTGGTGGGGCAAGGCCGTGGACGCTGGCACGACAGGCAACGACACTCACGGTATCCGTTCCGGACATCGACCCTTTGAAATCGCATGATGACCCTGCGGCCGATGCAGAGCTCGGAATTTTCGCCCGAGACGGGGGGCACTTCGAGGCGCAGTTCGAACGAGGGGTTGACGCGTTCATTGAGGATGCGACGGAGTTGATTCGGCGCAAGCTACCAGGACTGCGATACAAGGTCGAAAAGGGGCTCAAGCCCAGTGTCCGACCGGTCTCAAGAGGCATAGCGGTGACTCCGGTTGAACTGCCGGTCCTAGAGCCGTGCGAGTGGATGGGACGCGGTGTCGCTTCGGGCACGATCAGTCCGGGTGGGGAGGATGTCAATGTGTCCGTTCAGGTCGGTGAGCGTGTCAGGGCGTTCAAGAAAGTCAGGGACGGAGCGGCACAGGACTTGGCCAGCCTGCTGGTCACCGAGACCAACCTGGGCCGCTTGCGCCGACCGCTAACCTTTGAAGAACTGGCTGGTCGAGGATACCTAGCCGTCATTCACGCCGATGGCAACGGTATAGGGGCCGCAGGAGAGACGCACTACTATCGGAATCGTGTTCTTGTGAGGGCGGCATTAAAGGTGGCCATCAACGCAGCCTGTGCTCCCGCCAGTGCAGGCCAAGGCGCAAGTTTTTCGGACGTCGCGCCTCTGGTCCTGATGATGCTCGGGGGCGACGATGTGCTGATCGTGTCCAAGGCGAGCGTTGCGATGACGTTTGTGGTCAATTGCTGCAAGGAACTCGACCGGCTCCAGATGGAGACGACGGACACTGCTGAAACGACCGTCAAGTTGACGCTTGGAGTGGGAGTGGCGATTGCTCATCCGAAGTTGCCGTTTCATCGCCTGCACGAGTTGGCAGAGGCGTTGTCCGGCTCGGCCAAACGGCGATACCGGGGCCTACCTGACGGAGAAAGAGCCTCCGTTGTCGACTGGGCGATTTACAACGGATTCAAGGCATCTGACCTGGCCGCAGTGAGAGCCGACGAGTGGATCTGTGGCACGGGCGGAGAGCGAAGGATTCTCTCGCGACGGCCGTTGATGGTCCTGGGTTCGGGGCTCGACCGACTTGAGGGATTGTTGGATGGTGTGTCCAGACTCGGCGCCGACCCACCCCGTTCGCCCCTTAGGTTTCTCATTGAACAGCTTCCGCGCGGCCGTGCGCTCGCGGACCTGGCGTTCCAGGAGATGTCCCCCGATGCGAAGAGGGCGCTTAGTAGAGCCGGGGTCAACCAGCTATGGGAATCCGCGCAAACGTCGGGATCGGCAATCGTCACATCGGTCTTGGACCTAGTCGAATTGTTCGAGATTCCGCGGCTCGGACGGCCCGCAACGGCGCAGCCTGCGGTCGCCAACGTGGGAAACACCGATGTCTAAGCAGAAGCAGAAAACCACCGCGCGGGCGGCTTCCGAAACAATGAAGCCGAGGGTCGATGCCAACTCGTGGGTGAGGCTCACGCTCAAGGCCACTTTGGGTGAAGACGCTCATCTCGGGTCCGGCCAGGGCGGGAGGGGTATTGACGCGCTGATCGCCAGAGACCGCGTCGGACGTCCAGTCATTTGGGCCACGCACCTCGAGGGATTGTTGCGCGACCATGCCAGACGTTTGTCCGACCGCTCCGTAGAGAAGCGACTATTTGGGAGCCGCGGCGGGCAACGTCAGCTTGCGCTATTCACCTCTCTGTACGCCAGCAAGGACAACATCGTCTGCCGCGTATGGCGATCATCGCGCCGAAAGGCGTTCGACAATCGGGCGCCGGACGATGACACCCTGCGCGCGATCGAAATGGTGTCTAAAGGCACGTTGTTTACCGGCGAAGTGGAAATCCAAACAAGGGATGTAGAGATCCTCAAGCGCCTCCTTCTGGAAACCGGCGCGGTAGGCGGGGGGCGTTCTCCAGGTGCTGGACGGGTCAAGTTCACGGTCACCCTCGCAGCCGTTCAGGGCAAAGGATTGAGCCGGCCAGGCAGCAATACCAGGCTCACGGTGCTCCTCAGAAATCTCGATCCGGTGTCGGTGGCTAATACCGCCACGCCTGACAATCTCATTCCAAGCTTGGCATTTATCCCAGGTCGCACGCTCGCCGGCTCGATGGCCGCCTGGGCGCTGACAGAGGGCAAGACGAAGATCGCCGAACTCTTAACAGATGGCCGATTGACCATTAGTGACGCATTGCCGGTGCATGCACGACTGGCCTCGGCCGGCTCGACGAGCAATGACCCACGGCAGATTCTGCCGTCGGCGGCGATGATCTCCAGGATCGAGACAATCCCAGCCCCGTTGTGTCTCCAGACTGAAAAGCCAGCGGGCATTGAAGATGGTGTCCCCTGGTGGGCCGCGCCGTCGACGGTCAGTCGAGTCAACTCTGATAGAGACGCACGCACGGAGGACGACAAGCGCAAGCTCAAGCGCCCTGAGGATGACCGCTTTCTTTGGCGATTGACATCCGACCTTCCGTGGATCGCGTTCCAGCCCTTGCGGCCGGTGCGGCTCCGAAGTGGACGAACCGACCCGACACAGAGCGATCCAGGGCTGTTTGCCACGGAACAGATCGCTGAAGACACCTTGTTCGTCGCTCATGTCGACGGCACCCCCGAACAGCTTGCCCAACTCGCCGGCGGTTTGTCAGACGTGCTCGAGGGGATGCGTTGGCTCCGCGTCGGGCGAGGAGGAGCGCCGGTGGAAGTCGCGCGCCACGGCTATTCGCATCGCCCGGATCTCCCCGCTCCTGCCGGTGAAGGCGCTTACCTCACGCTCACATCCGATCTGCTGATTCGAGACGACAGACTCCGCTGGCTCAGTGCTCTCGCGCCGGATCCCAAAACCTCTAAGACGGTCGGCTTCCCGGGCTGGCCACCAGGTGTCAGTGCCACACCCGTGGTGCAGGACGAGTCCATGGTCAATGGTTTTAATGGAACCGCACGGCTGTGGCGGTTGTCAGCAGTCGGGATACGGCGCGGATCGGTCTTCAAGGTCGATTCGGCCGGCGCCGCTGCACTCGCGGAGGCCGCACGGGGCGAACAGTGGAAGTGGTTGGGTGAACGAACACACGAAGGCTTCGGACGATTTAGGCTCGATGCGGAATTGCCGGGTGTCTCAACCGTCCCCGCACCCGCGCCGACGCCGCAATCCGATGACCCTGATGAGGCGATTGCGGATCGGACGCGAGGGTGGATGTCCACACACCCTCAGCTGGCTGTCGGCAAAACGACGGATGTTCCGAGCCGCTCTCAATGGCAGGAACTCGCCAGTGCAATCCAGAGCGCACCACAGCATGCGGTCGCTACACTGAACTCGCGCTTGAGTCCTACGACCCTGGGAGCGTCCCGCTGGCACAACACACACGCCAGGCAGGTCATCGAAAAGTTGAAGGCACAAACCCAGGTGGGGATTGCGCCTGAGTCTGTTGTAAAACACGTTCGCTACTTCGTGCGTTGGCTGAATGCCGAAGCACGAAGGCACGGGAGGGAGTCGTGACGCGACTGACGATCTTCAACGCAACGCTCGTTCAGGTCAGCGCCCTTAGTGTGTCCGGACTCGACCGCGAGACCTCGGCCGACCAGTCCTTCACGATGATTGACGGTGAGCCGATTTTGCTGGGCCGCGGACTGAAAGGGGCGGCGGTGAGCATGGCCCAGCGCTTTTTTGCGAGTCCACTGCCCCGCTCGATTACTGAAAGCAAGGACGTCCGAACTTCGCTCCACCGGTCGTCATGGGAGTTTTCCAACACTCGCCTGTCGGCCGGTCAGGGCCGGCGACTAGATGTTAGAGCGGGTGTGGGAATTCGGCAGAAAACAGGGGCGCGAGCCGAAGGGGTCCTCTTTGACCGCGAAACCGTACCCGGCGGAACGACCTGGGACTTCAGCGTCCAGGTCAATTGGCAGACTGTTCACGACGCAACGGAGGATCCAAGCACTGTGGAAGGGATCCTGGGCTACGTTCTGCTGCGACACTGGGCCGAAGCGCGATGCTGGTTGGGTGCGTCCGTCGCCCGAGGCTTAGGCTGGTGCCGCCTTGACGACCTCAAGTGTTATCGCCTTGATGAGGTCTCCTACTCGAGCTGGCTCAAGGACGGCCGACCTCGAGTCCCTGCACACGTCGCGTCAATCGCTGTGCCAACGGCGAGCCCCACACGGTCTTGGTGCTTCAGGTCGCGCGACATCAATCTCACATTTGGGAAATACATTCCTGATGTCACAACAGGCCAGTGGGGCCTCGACATGCTCGCGGTTGGCGCGCATAGCCTCGACGCTGGGAACCAGGACGTGCCGTTGGGGAGTCGGTGGGCCGTTCCAGCGTGGACAACAGCGCTGCCTTCCGGTCCCATCCATACCGACCGCTCATTCCTCATGGAGGGTCTTTCACCCCTCCTGCCGGGGTCGAGTCTTCGAGGGCCCCTGCGACACACGTTCTCCAGAGGCAAGCAGAAGGCTGGCGTGTCGGTCACCGACCCACATACCGTGCAGGGAAAGGTTGACTCGACTGATCCTGCGGCCCAGGTCTTCGGCACCGTTGATCAGAGCAGTCGCGTTCTTATCTGCGACGCTCGGGCCAATAGCGGATGGTGCGCGACCCGGCTGCACATGCACGCCGAGGATGAGTTCACGGCGGGGTCATTCGAAAGCGCGAAGCGCGACGCGGTCCGCCTACTCGAAGCGGAGTTTCCCGTTCGCGTTCTAGTGGAAGGCCCCGATGAGGCATCGGTTGCGCCGCTGTGCCAGTCAATCGATTGGATGTTGAAAATCGGCGCATTGGGACACCTGCCGGTCGGCGGGCACAAGACTCGGGGTTCGGGATGGGGACGATGGCAGATGCGCACCCCACTGTGGGATCCGTCTGCCGATGTCGTTGCATCTGCAAGCGTCGCGGCGCCGGCGAATCCCCAATCCGATCCTTCCTTGTCGAGACCTGAGCCGTTGGCGGTCGCGCCACAACGACCGCGAGTCCCGCCCATGGCCACACGCACCGACAAGCACGTCCTGGTGGTGCCGTTCGCAAGTGACGCACCGGAGCCGATGACCCTCGGCGCAGCGTTCCAGTTGGCGGGGCAAGCCCTGACAGGTGTGAAGGCTGGGCCACCCACGGGATGGTGGGTCGAACCCACGATCGACTTCTCGGTGCAGTCAGCACCGAATACTTTCGGATGGGGACCGCCGCCAGAAAGTCAGCACAGTCTGCGAATCGACGAGGTCATTGTCTTCGCCCCTACGGCGTGCTGGCGCATTGCCAGAACGGCGGAAGGGTGTCGCGGCGTCATGGTCTGTGAGTGCAAAGCAGACGCGAGTGGTGCGGAGCCAGTGACCAGGATTCAAGCGTGGGTCATCCCTCTCGGCCCTCGACTGACTTCACGCTTCATGGGCGTCGCGATTCCCCAAGACACGACCGAGATGATTCAGTGGGCCGCAGGTGAAGGGGTGATCGGATTCACTCTGGTCAGGAAAGGCGAGGTATGAGCAAGCCCTATGACTTTGTGCCGTTACCGGGCGAGTTCTCGGTGTCTGATCCCGTATGGCATGACGGGTCACGTTCGGCCGGACGCTTGTCTGGCGAGATTCGTTTTGAACTGAAAACGTTGACACCCCTGCTTGTTGGCTGTGAACGCCAGGCTCTCAACGAGACCACGGCAATATGGCCGATCGCGTTCACACGAGCAGTCGGCACCGACCCGGCTGTGCAAGCGTTCCTGCAGACTGCGGCAATTGAAACACACGAAGACGCGCCGGCAAACAAACCCTGGCAGCAGGAAGAAGTCGACCAGAAGCGCGCCAGGTTTACGCAGGACCACGCGGGCCGGGTGGTTACGCCGAATATTCCTGGCTTGCCGAGTTCGCCGAGCCTCGGATTCGTGCTCGATGAAAAGCCGGTCCTGAGCCCTCTGCGCACCCCCGACGGCCTGGTCATTCTGCAAGCGGACTCGCTGAAAGGTTTGCTAAGGCACGAGATTGGCGCTCTGCTGGGAGCCCCGATGGAGCGAGTCGCGGAGCGGTCCTATTCCTACCGGCCCAACGCGACCAGTTCGTTCGTCCGACCTACGGCCTCGAGCGCACGCTTGGTGGCGGCAATCGCCAGGGTGCCGCAGTCATCTGTCGAGGTACGTCTACTCGATCCCACTGACCCGGCCTCGCGAGCCGTCCGAGTGCCCACGCAATTGGAAGTGCTACCACTGGACCTGCGATACGACAAGGAAGGTCGTCTGCCTGCGCCCCGATACCAATTCGATGCCGGTGGAGCCCCGTCGGCAGCGTACCGAGGCGGGCTTGGTGCGGGCCAAAAACTCAAATCCACGAAACGCTCACTGCACTCTTCGCTTCATGCAACCCCTGGTGTCGGAGTGCTGACCCCTGTCCTGGAAGCGGTCATCGACCAGTATCTCCGCACACTGCGGCACTTGCTCGATGACAAGGCCGGCCATTTCAGCGGTCGACATCCGAACGGTTCCGATGACGCGGCCAGGGAGAGAATCTTGGCGGCTGCCCAACATGAGGTCTTTACGCCTGGAGACCTTATTTGGGTCGAATGGGACAAAGACAACAGCCAGATCGTCTCGTTCGGTTGGCACTATTACTACCGCTGGGCCTACACCGATAGCGTGCGCTTAAAGGGCTGGCTGGATCAACGCGCGGAGTTGACCCCACACCCGGCAGAGATCAACGGCACCGAACCGACCGGACTCACTGCCGTGCGGCGCCTCTTCGGCTACGTCTCTGGCGAACACGACGCCGGCACCAGGGGTATTGGCGAAGGTGATCATTCACAACTCATGGGCCGACTGTTCGTCAACTCGGCTCTGGAGATCGTACCCGTTGATACATCCGAGGAAGATCGATTTATTCCCTTTACGTTTCTCAGAGAGTTGGGCCAGCCACGGCCAAGTGCTGTCGAACACTACGTGACTGCGCCCTCGGCGCCGGCAGATCCGCGACCATTTGATCAGGCGACCCAGGTGACGTACGGAGACGCGACTGGGCACGACACGGCGGGCGCCTTGGCAGGACGGAAATTCTATCTGGATCGCAAGGATGCGTATGTTCCATCCGACGCCGCCTGCGGCCAGGCGACCGGTCATAAACCGTGGTGCGACGACGGCCCAGGAAATCGCATGAATCTTCGAAGCACTCTGGCACTCATGGCATCAACGCCAGAGCGCACGTTTCGCTTTACGTTGCGTTTTCGAGACCTGGACCGAGCCGAACTCATCGCGGTCCTCGTCGCAATGTGCCCTCATCAGTTTGCAGCCAAGCTGGGTGGGAGTCATCCGGACGGCTACTGTTCGAAGCTCGGTTCGGCGCGTCCCCTGGGCTGGGGCAGTGTCCAGATTTTGGCCAAACATTTGTTGCTCTTGAACGACAGCGAGGGCAATGTTGCCCTGGATGACCAAGGCCCCGTCGCACGGTGGTTCGATGCCAACCGTGATGCGGCCGTGTTGCCCCACGTGGCGCGATGGCTGTCTGTGCATCGGTGCAAGCACCCCGATGCCGGCGACTACCCTACCGAGAATGGCAAAATTTTTACGCATCATACGGCCCTGCGGTCGAAGCATGCGCACGATCGTCGCCTGCGACGAACCTGACTGGATTTGCTATGACTCCTCCTAAAACCGCCATTCTCATTGCCACAGTGGGACATACCGACATTCAGTGGGTCGATAAGGACCTTGTCATCCACGAGTTGGCGGAAAAGCGCGAACTCCACGACGAGCTGCTGCGGAGACTTGCCGATATCGAGTTTGTTGGCCTCGATGGCACCAGCCGCGCTGAACGAGACGACAAACTGAATTCGTGGCCGGTCGGTCCGTTGAGAATCGTCTGCCCCAAGATCGAACCTGTGCTGAGTGAACTGGTCGAGGCGATCGGCACTGGGGGTCCAACAATTGAAGGCGCTGTAATACTTCAAACTCACCAAAGCACAGCGTCGCCCTCTGGACGCCGTGAACCTGTTGCCGCCGGGCCCGTAGTGGCCAAACGCGTCGCGGAAGTCTTGGGCCTGCGATGGCCGGACATTCCGTGGTCTCTGGAGAAGCCTTTTGTTCTGGGTGAAAGCCGCTGGGTCAACATCTTGGTTGACGAGGAGTCCTTGAACGGTCCAACCATTCGTGATTTTCCACTCTCTCGGGTCGCCGCAGCCCGTATTGACTCGATTGTTCGGCTGGTCGGTGACGCGTCGCCATCGACACTGCTTCAGATCTCGCACAAAGGCGGTCCAGGTCCATTCAAAGAAGTAGTCGACGCGTCCGGTCGCCTGCACTTCGGGTGGCGATGCGAACCGCTGGACGTGCCGCAGCGACAGCGAACAGCGATTAGAGCAGGACGAAGTGCGGCTCAGGCACTCCGGTGTCGAGAACAGGCCGTTCGGTTGGTCAGGCGCGGCGATTTTCGAGGTGCGGCCGCGGTCGGTGTATCGCTGCACGATGATGAACTTGCATTTGAGCCATGGGTCGCAAGTCTTCATAGATTAGCCAACTGGTTGGACGGATTCGAAGTCGCGGTACCGAAGGAGCTGTGGTCTGGCAAAGGACCGAAGGCTCTCCGGGAGGCATTCCGCGTTGAATCGGACCTCAGGTCCGGACGCCTGCCCCAGGCACTCGTAGGTACTGGCTCTCTCGTTGATGCGCTTTTCTATCTCGCTCTAAAGAAATGGCCCAACCATGAGAAGGCGTGCACCGTGAATACGAACGCGGGAATTCTCCAGCCTCCAAACGACACAGACCGCGTCGCTGCCCTCGTTTCTGAGGCGTGTCTGACGCAAAGAGGCGAGTGGTTCAAGTACGACACGGATCGCCACAAAATGGCAACGTGGTTCTCCATATTAGAAAAAATTGCCTGCCGTTCTCTTGCGACCACATATGCGATGAAGCGTGAGGCAGTGAATGGGAGAAAGTCGCCGCGTGACCTTCGCAATGATGTCGCGCATGCGCAAATCTCTGGTGTGTGGCTCCGTGCGGCCACCGATATTATGGCTGCGAGCGGCATCTGGGTTAAATGTGATGACGGTACCCTCAGCGCCCTATCAGCGCCAGTCGTAGTTATCGCCCTCGCCGAATTGGGAATCGCCGGTCCACTTGCCTCATACGAGGGACTGATCTCCGCTGTCGTACGTGATATTTCGCGTTGTCCTTTGCAGTGAACCGACCGAGAGGAGTCCGTGAATCGTGCCCGACTGCGTAATCATGCTCAGTGCCGGTCGGACTGATGTCCAGGTCATCGGTGAAACTGGTCCACGTTCTCTGACGTCACGAAATTGCCGACAGCTCCACGATGAACTGCTTGCTGGCTTCGCCGGCGGGAGGGTGACGCTCGCCGATTCACCGCCCCCCGCTCTGCCGGTTGCTGGGAGACCCCTAGAGATCGAGTGCCTTCCGAGTGGTTCTTTCTGTGTCTGCACGCCCAAGTTGGACGGCCTCATTGAGGCGGCATTGGCGTGGTCACAGGAAGACGGAGGCAGAATCCTCGGAGTGATCGTTCTCCAGACCAACCGATCGTCTGGCGCCTTCTTCAACGCTGAGCCACACGGTGTCGGGAAAATTCTCGGCATGCGGGCCCTCGCGAAGATTTTCCCTGACGTTCGGGAGTCTTCGCCGATCCACCTGAATCCCGCCATCTCGCTCGCCACGCCGTTTGCTGCCCCAGTCGTGGGTTGGCTGGATGTCGTCACCGAGGAAGAGTCGCTGGAAGGGCCAGACGATCAGGACTTTCCCGTTGCGAGACGCGTTGCCGATCGGATCAACGCCCTGACGTCGCTCATCGCCGCGTCATTTCCTGGAGCAGTGGTCGCTGTCTCTACGAAAGGTGGCCCGCCTCCTCTGAAAGAGGTGATCGAGTCCAGTATCGCGATTCATCTGGGCAACGGATGGAGGCCATTCGAACAGCCAGAGGGACGAAATACCCGAAGGGTCGAACCAGCACGCGCCGCACTGTGGGGAGCGGCCGGAGTGCTGCATTCACGCCGCCATGCGATGAATTTGATCGATCGAGGCGACTTCCGTGGGGCGTACTCCGCTGGCAGCCACTTGATTGCCGCTGACGTCCCGGCCAGAGAGCACGACCACGGATGGTTGACGGAACTGGATCAAGTCGCGCGGTGGATGGATGGGTTCGATGTTGCGGTGCCAAATTGGTTCAAGGATATTGTCAACGGCGTCGAATCCAAGGGTGCAGCGCGAACCACGCGCCGCACTACCGCCGTGGAAGCAGCGTCCAGGGTACCTCCTGTTGGACATGCGCTCTTGCGAACAGCGTGGAAGGCCGAGGCGTCGCTTAGGAGCAGGAGGATTCCAGAGGCTCTTGGACTCACCGGTACCTTCCTGGACGCGGCGCTGCTCGATGCTATCCGAGTCTGGGCCGTTGAGGTCGACCCTGAGGAGAAGGTGCTGGTGCCGCCGGACGATCCTGTCGTCGCGGAACTGCGCAGTCCGCAGACGACAAGGGATGGCAAGTCCTGGCGATGCCTTCGACCCGACAACGGCTATTGGATGCAGGGACCGGCGGTCGGCCGCTGGCTGCTTCTGCTGAACAAGACCGCGTGCGGCGACTTCAACGCTCGATACGCAGGTGGCAACAACCCACGGCCGGTCGACCTCAGAAACCACGTGATGCACGGTTTTGTGTCGTCGCAGTTCCTGGCAAGAGCTGAACAGAAGATGGCCGCCAAAGAACTTTGGACCCGGATTGGGTTTCTCGCCTCGCCTCAGGTTCGGGCGGTTTTGAGTGAATCAGGAATCACAGATGCCGACCGAGCTTTCTCGGAGATCATCGACGCTCTGCGCCGATCCATCACGAACGCCCGCCTCTGACGCCTCGGCGAGACGCCCCTGACCGTCGCTCCCTTGAGCGTTGCATCGCATCCCGATAGTAGGCACGGTACGCGTCACGGCATGCGAATCCATGAAGGTACGGCATGGGCGTGGCCGGATCATTCGCCTTGGCGCGCCGATAGGCGCGGTCGGCACGCTCCCGCGCACTCTTTTTCCAGAGTGCCACCGCTTGTTCGCTGTGAGTCACGCAATACTTGCGATGGGAGGGTGGAACAGCAGCGACACATCCGGGAGCTACGCAGATCCGGACTGGCTTCTTGTTGGTCGTAATCGATGACATTGGGCGCTCTCCGGGTTTTCCACACGAACAACTCGTGCGGATCTTCGTTGGTCGAAGAAACGGCCCAAAACTTGAGGGACCGTAGGAAAGCGCCAAGGTAGTTAACCGTCGCGCGAAGGCGATTATGAATGGCCCGGCTGAGGCTGTCAAATCGCCCGGAGGCGTTGGGGCGTTTCGTCGCCGCCGGTGCCGCCCGACCCCGTGTCGCCTCCGGCAGCACCAGTCGCAGCTTGGCGACGGTCTTCGAGATTGCCGCATCAACCGAGCTCACAGTCAGGTTCTCCCTGTCAGCCAGCTCCTGTGACGAAGTCCCCTCGAACTTCCTTGCGAGAGTGAGCCTCACGTTGCGGGGCTGAGTCCGCGCCGCGTGGGCCAGTTCCCGACGCACGCGCTCCTGCCCCTCTCGGTCAATCGCAAGCTCCTCCGGTGTCAGCTCACGACTCCGAAACTCGTGGCCCACCTCCTGTCGTTGTTCAACCGAGACGCGCATCACCTTCTTCCAGAGCGCGACCGACACGCCCCAGTCCTGCACCCGATTGCGAGTCATGTTTCGCACGACAGCGTCCACGCTCTCAGGCACGATTCGTCCCCGTTCAACGTTGACGAAGAGTTCGGTCGTGACTTTTTGTGCGATCTCTTCTGCGTCAGCCGCTCGGTTAGGCGAACTGAACAGTGAGGCTTGTGCGATCCGGCGAGAGAACTCGCGGACGTAGGTCCAGTCGATGGTGTCGACAAGGGTCGTGGTCGGCTGCGTGGCATTCATGGCGTTTCACCTGTTGACTCCCCGCACTGGCCGGCGACACGCCGGTAGTGGTTTCTGTCAAAGGCAGCCCGGTCAAAAAAAAACCGAACCGCGAAACGCCAACGCACAACGCGCTGACACGTTCAAGGTAACACGAGTGGCTTCGACTGCATCCCCGACCAACGCGGGTTACAGGAAAGTTGCTCCATGAAATTGATCCAGATCGGCAGCGCGGCCTGCGAGCCGGTGAGGCCGATCGGCTGGTTGTCGTCGCGTCCCACCCACACCACCACGATGGGGCCCTCCGTTCCGAAACCAACGAACCAGGCATCACGTTCGTCGTTGCTGGTCCCGGTCTTGCCGGCCGGCTTCAACGCAACACATGTCTGCCTGGCGGCCGAGGCCGTACCCGTACGAACGACTTCGCGCAGCATCTCGCGAACGGCGCCCGCCGGCCTGTCACCAGACTGTGGTCGCGCGAATGTTCGATAGGCCCGAGCCACTTCAAGTGGAGTGACGTCCGTCGCCCCAAGTGTCAACGCCGGCCTTGCCGGCACCGTCCGCCCAATTGCCGTGCTCCATGCGGCAGCCACACGATCGAATCCAATGTCTTCCGCAACGCGCGCCGCCGCGACGTTGCTTGATCGCGCAAGGGCTTGCGTCAATGTGATCCATCCCGAATATGTGTCGGAGTAGTTCAACGGCGTCCAGGTGCGGGGCCCCACCTTCAACGAGTACGGCCTGTCTTCGATGAGCGTCGATGCCGACCAGCGCCCGTCCCGAATCGCGGCGAGATACACGAAGGCCTTCACGAGCGACCCTGCGGAACGCCGCGCCTCAGTCGCTCTGTTAAATTGCGACTGTCCATACGGCCGGACGCCTCCCACCATGGCCACGACCTCACCGGATTCTGGGTCGATCGCCACGAGCGCGGCGTCGAGTTTGCCGCGCTGAAGTGGGTGCTGTCGCTCAAGGGTGGTGATTCCGCTGGTCACGGCCTCAACGGCGGCTCTCTGCCAGCTCGGAACAAGCGACGTCAGAGTCGCGCTAGCCGACGTGGGCGGTGCCAAGCGCAGGTAGTCGAGGTAGTGCCTGCTTGCGTGCCAGAGTTCGGCGTCAGGTCTGGCGGGCGTCAGGAAGACTGACTCCTGAGTCGCCTGCTCGACGATGGCTGGAGGGTAGCGGCCCGGATCGGCCACGGCCATGAGTCGGATGACCCGGTCACGTTGTCGACGCAGTCGGTCCGAACTGCCCGCTGTCCAATCGTTGAGGTACACCAGCGGCCTGTTCAGCATCGCCACCAGGGTGGCGGCTTGACTGACACTCAACTTCCTCGCATCCGGTTGGCCGAGCATGTACTGACTCGCTGCCTGGAAGCCCCGAATCTGCCATCCCTCGACACTTCCTAGATACGCGCCGTTGAGATAGGCCCGCAGCACTGCCCTCTTGCCATACCGTCGCTCGATCGCCATTGCCGCTCCCATCTCGCGCAGCTTTCGGCCGACGGTGCGCTCGCGATCCATCAACACCACCATCCTCGCGACCTGTTGTGTCAGTGTCGACGCGCCTCCGCCGAGCCACCAGACAAACGGCAGACGCTTGAGGTCGATCCCCTGATGGTCCCAGAAAGCGGCGTCTTCCGATGCCAGCAGCGCGTCGATGATGGGTGTCGCCTGGAAGTACACCAGCGGTCGCTCGTCCTGCATGAGCATCGCGCCACCCTGCACCTCACGGCGCACAATCGACTCGGCCTCCAGTGTGACGCTCGCTGCCGACACGCCATTCACCAGGATCTCGACCACCTCGAATCCACGCCACCGGATCGTCGTCTCTTGCGGTCCGGTCGGCGTCCCGGACGCGATCCGAATCGTGTCGCCAGAGCGAGAGGTGAACGTGCGCGGTTCGTCGCTCTGGACGTCAACGAATCCAATGTGCGCAAGGTGCGCCGCAACGACGCCAGGGGGCACGACGTCTCCGACCGTCACAACTGGCGGTGCTGCCTCGACGATGACGGAAGGGTACCTCGCCAGCGGGCGTCGCTGCACGGCGCTGATGCCGTAGCCATAAACAGCCGTCGCAGCCCACGTGCCGACCGCTGCAACGATTGCGAATCCGAGTAGACCAAGCTGAGTGGATGAAAGACGATCGATCACGGCTGTACCCTCTCGTATGCGGTCACATGCTGGGTGCCTGGCGTCGTCTGCGTCGCGGTGGACGGGAACAACTCAGCTCGCGTGATGCGAAGCAGCACCACGCTGTGGGCGCCAATCTGAACTCGGGCTGAGCGCCTGTTTACGATCCGTGTCAGCCCGCTGGCGGCGACCCATCCAGGTACCAGCGCGACCAGGAGTCCTGCCATCACCCCATAAGGCGAAGGAACACCGAGCACTCTGTCCAACCCCAGGGCTGCCGTCCACGCGAGTGCGCACAGGGCGGTGCAGACGATGATGGCGTGAGTCCATCGCTTCATACGCTCTCCAGGATCACCGTAAGGGGCGAGCCGTCCAGTTGGCTCAACACCGGTTGCGCGTTGTCCAGAGTCCGCCCGGTTGCCGTGGTGAGGCGATTGATGGTCGCCCCACGCAATTCCGGCTCTGCCGCGAGCACGTCTGCGATCAGGATCGCGACCTCGCTGGCGGGAAGTCGATGCAGATCGGGATGGCGAAGCGACCCGGAGTAGCCGCAGGGTTCAAGTCTGAAGGCCATCGCGCCTGGACCATCAACCGGCGCGGTATTGCGCTCTCGCTCAAACAAGCTCCGCCGCGCGGCTCGGGACCGATCTCGCCAATCATCAAGTCTCACGGCAAGCGGCGTCCGTCGTCCTCCCTGATACAACGCGCACAGGCTCATCAATTCCATGCCCAAAGCGATGAGCCATCCCGCGCGAGCGCGAGGCGTCATCTCCGTACTTTCGGCCACGAACATGGACACGAGATCTGTCGTGGGCGGTTCGTAGGACAGTGGCAACGCCAGCGGTGGCACACCGGCGATCTGGCGCACGCGGACCGACACCGGTGCAAGCGCATCCACCGCTCGCGTGAGTTCGGTCGCAATGGCCTGCGGCGTGGTGGGGGCCAGGAGGCTGGGCCCCTGGAGCTTCCCAAGCTCTGCGGCAACGGCGCGCATTGCCGCCACTTCTCGAGTGAGCGCGGTGAGCCTGGTCCGCGAGACCGGCGCCTTGGCGGCGCGTGCTGCATCAATGGCCGCACGCTCATCGTCTATCTCGCGCTGTTTGGCGACCTGTGCAGTGGCCGCCCCTGAGCGTGCGTCGTCGAGCCAGCGTCGTATGCGGCCGGTTTCACTTGTCCAGTAGGCGGCTTGCGTGGAGGCGTCCTCACGTTGCTTGACTTCGCCGTGTACGACTTCGAATGCGGCGAGGGAATTCAGCCCGGTCGCAGCCACCATGACTATCAAGAAGGTGGGCGCGAGGCCAAGCCAACTCTGTGTGGGGTTGATGGGATGATTTAGTCGATGGGCGACCTTGTGCTCAAGCCGAATCGCTTCACAGGCGACGGCCAGTCCGAAGGCGATCAGCAGCCACTGATGTTCGTCGCCTCGAATGAGCGCTGCGCCATAAGTGATCGTGGCGGCACGTACGATTCCCAGAATGGCGGCCGGGGCGTACTTGACCACCTTGGACCATGTCCACACGGGGGGCGGAGTCGTGTTTGTGTCGATTGATGACATTGGGCGCTCTCCTTGGTTTCCACACGAACAACTCGTGCGGATCTTCGTGGTCGAAGAACCAGCCCACAACTTGAAGGGCCGGAGGAAAGCGCCAAGCGGTGAAACCGCCGCGCGAATGCGATTATGAACGCACCGACTGAGGCTGTCAAATCGTGAGCGACGACCGCGACAACTCTCTTCGCCCGCGTCGGTGGTTTTTGTGGCACCATCGTCGGCGTCTGCGCTTTTGCTCCGCTACCAAACAAAGACGGGTGGGCAGACACGTTCTTGCCCCCTGATAGCGATGGTCGCGTCGGTCGATTCGAGAGGCGGGCGTAGGAATGGGGGGATGGGGTGACAGCGTTGTCGTCATCTGTCGCGGCAGTGGGCATTTGGGTAGCCGATGAAGGCGCCAAGGGCCTTGTTCGCAACGAATTGCGCTAGAGCACTCCAGCCGGCCAACTGGGGCACGCATGACGGAAGGGGGGATAAGTCTTGAGTTGCCAAGTGGTTATCAGGCGACAGGGTGATACCGCAGGGAAACAATTGCCCAGCGTGGACCGGGCCATAACCTGCAAGACGGAAAACGTGGCCACAAGTGCCGTGTTGAGAGTAGGATGCAGAGGCCGCTGTCGGCGGGATCACACGCGCTGAGCGCGATGGAAACTTGTCTTCTTCGACAGCCAAAGTAAATTGTGCGTATTCCGGTCGGCGGGATCACACGCGCTGAGCGCGATGGAAACATAAATGGCTTTGGCTCGGCCATTTCGAAATTCCGCTCAGTCGGCGGGATCACACGCGCTGAGCGCGATGGAAACGCGACCACGAGGATCGCCACAAAACGACGAATCTTCAGTCGGCGGGATCACACGCGCTGAGCGCGATGGAAACGCCTCCGCTGTCGCCACTGCTACCCAGCACGGTTCACGGCGCAGTCGGCGGGATCACACGCGCTGAGCGCGATGGAAACTTACAAACAACAGAACTACCAAAATCCATCGCTTCATGTCGGCGGGATCACACGCGCTGAGCGCGATGGAAACCTTGAGATCATGACACACCTCCACAACCTCGAAAAAAAAGTCGGCGGGATCACACGCGCTGAGCGCGATGGAAACGCGCAACGTTTCGGCGGCGGATCTGATACGTTCGGTTTCGTCGGCGGGATCACACGCGCTGAGCGCGATGGAAACGAGATTACGAGCACGCCCTGCTCGTTGGGGAATTCCCGAGTCGGCGGGATCACACGCGCTGAGCGCGATGGAAACTGACTTCCTGTGTGACTACTTTTGAATTTTCCATGAACGAGTCGGCGGGATCACACGCGCTGAGCGCGATGGAAACTAGTGGTTATGAGAGCAAATGAATGCAAGATTTCTCGACGTCGGCGGGATCACACGCGCTGAGCGCGATGGACACTTTGCTCGGCGGTGAGTGAACGGTCAACCTCAAGCGGTCGGCGGGATCACACGCGCTGAGCGCGATGGAAAAGCCCGGTTGGCTTCGCGCTCCAACTGCTCATCGGGAGCGGTCGGCGGGATCACACGCGCTGAGGGCGACGAAGACAGCAGCCCTGCGGAGCTGAGGAGCTGACGCTCCGCCCACACTCCCATCTCAACCCGACCGCAAGATTCGCCGAGCTCGCACGTCTTCAAGCGCGAGGACTTCATGACACTTGCGATTGCCCTTGTACCGCTCGCGCTGTTGGCCAGTTACCTGGCGGCCGAAGGCCTGACGTACTTCTGGGTCTCAGAAACGACCAGGACCGCCGAGCCGGCTGTGACCTACATCGCTGCCGCCGCGTTGCACGCCGCCTGGGTGCTGCCTGCACAGACCGGCCGCAGGCCCGTCCTTGTGGCAGTGGCCTGGCTCATCACCGCAGGCCTGACCAGCGATGGCCTGACGGCGGCGGGCGTCGAGACAGGTGCCGCGGTGAACGCGCTCCTCCTGGAAGGTATCGTGCTGGCCCTCGCAGCGTCGAGCGCGCCAGTCCAACCGTGGCCCGATCGTGTCGCTCGGTGGCGCCGGACCAGGACCCGGATCACCACGGAACTCCGCATGGCGCAGGGCCTGATCCCGTGGACGCGAACGAGTGTCGGCCGATTCCTGTTCGGCGAACCCGATCGCCCGCTCTCCGCGTCGTTTGAGCGCATCGTCTCGGACCTTGCAGACCACGAAGATCGCATGCGACGGACGGTCGCCTCGCTGACGCTGCCGGACGCAGTACGGGACAGCCTGCACACGGCCGCCCAGACCATCGTGGCCGACGCGGAAGCCACCACGGCCCGGATGGCCATCGAACTGGAACGGCGGGCACTGGATCACGCCGCAGCCTGCCGCGATGGGGTGATGGCCCTCGACGATGTACCTGAGGCCGAGCGGGAACGATTAGCTCGCGAGTGCGAGTCGCTGATCCTCGATCTGGCACATTCAATCGGAACGGCGGGAGTCCGCTCATGAGACGCCCGCATGACGATTTCGAGGACGTGCCGATGGACGAAACGGCGCCGGATCCTGTTCGACCGGAACCGGCAGATCTTGATGTCCTGCACCAACTGCGTGGGCCTGAGCGGACGCCGCGCCCGAGCATTGAACGCGTCAACCGTGAACTCCAACATCGTACGGATCCAAATCGCGTCGCTCCGGTGATCGGCCTCGAGCTGCCGTGGTCCGAACGAGCCAGAGTGCGAGCGCGCGCACGAGAGGCGTCGCACGAGGCACGTCTCGAGATTTTCAAGGACGACCTTCGCGCCATTCGCATCGCCAACGAGGTGCTCAATCGCGCAGCGACCATGCGCGCCGTCGAAGCGGCCGAGGTGGCCATCTTCGAGATCCGGAGCCTCGGCGAGACGACGCGCTTGTCGATCCTGAACCGCGCGCAGTTGGAGATGACCCGATCGTTTGTCGCGCAACTCGAGTGCGTCGAGCGGTTCCGCGGCCGCTTGACGGACGAAATCATCGATGCCCTCAAGGAACGCGCCCTGACCGAGTTCACCGACCGGATGAATCGCGTGTCGAAGGCAGACCTGCAGTTCAACAAGGCGGACATCCTGAGGCTCAAGCCATGACCTCATTCGAACCAGTCGCGCAACTGCCAGCCGTCGTGTTGGCGGGCCAACTGGGCATTCCGGCGGCGTGGGAGCGCGTGCACAAGAAGGCCGGTATGCCAGGCGTTGACGGGCAGGCTTCCAGCACATTTGCCCGAACGGTACCGGCCGCCCTCTCCAGGCTGCAACACGAACTCAGCAACGGCACGTACCAGGCTCTTCCGCTGCGCCTGGCGGAACTGGAAAAAAAGGACGGAGGCCGACGAACGCTTCTGGTCCCTGCCGTCAGGGACAAGATTGTGCAGACGGCGGTCGCGTTCTGGCTCGGAGCCAAGTGGAATGCTGAATTCGACGCCGCGAGTTTTGCCTACCGCCCTGGTCTTGGTGTCCGGCCTGCGCTGCGTTACCTTCGGGACCTCTACCGAACGGGATTCCGCTGGGTCTTCGACGCCGACATCCGCGCCTGCTTCGACTCCATTTCCCACGATCTGCTCTTCGATCGGGTTGACGGCTGGTTGGGCACGGGATCACCGATGGGCAGTTGGATCCGGCAGTGGGTGGCAGCGCCCGTGTGGGATGGCGCCGATCTGTCACGACTGACTCGTGGCATTCCGCAAGGCTCATCGCTGTCGCCACTGCTGTCGAACTTCTTTCTCGACACGTTCGATCGGCGGCTTCGTGCCAACGGAATCAAGTTCGTACGTTATGCGGATGACTTCCTTGTGCTGGCCCGGACACCCTTCGACTTGGCTGCGGCCAGACAGATGGCCGAGAGTGCTCTCACGGACCTGGGACTGTCACTCAACACAGACAAGACCCGCTCGACATCCTTCGCACAATGGTTCCGCTTCCTCGGTGCGGAGATCCACGGTGACGACATCCTCCTGCCCTTCGAAAGGCAGAAATCTGCGCTCGCGCCCGTGTTTGTCGCGCCTCGTATGCCTCCGGCCCTGTTGCGGGCCTGGCTCAACGGTGCGTTGAAGGCCACGGTCCCGTTCGAGCCGGCGTCGCGTCGCCGGCAAGGTTCCATCGTCGCGCCCGAGAGCACCCACGACCGAACACGTGTTCTCGTCAGCCGACTGGCTGGGCGGAGGCCTTAATCTTAGATGCGCGTGTCCATCCCGCTTATCGTGACAACGACGGACTCATGTGATCGGATGACTCCAGTGGCACTGGTCACGGAAGGGCCGCCAGCCGTGGTGCCGCCACAGCCAGCGCGGCGTCCACGACCGCCGATCGCGCAGAAACCGACCGTCGCCAAGCGCGGCTGGCGCGCGGTCGATGCCCCGCGGCTCCCCGAGGTTGCCGAGATCGGCTCACGTTTTTTGTACGTGGCCGAACAAGGCGCGATCGTCCGTCGCCGAGGCACCCGGGTTCAGGTGTCAAAGGGAGAGGAGGTTCTGCTCGAAGTCGCGGCGCCCAGGCTCCAGGGCGTGCTCTTGTACGGCAACGTCCAGGTGTCGACACAATGCCTGAGGGCACTGCTTGCCGAGGACGTATGGGTGTCGCTGTTTGGACGGGGCGGGCAATACCGTGGCCGCATCCAACCGCCGGTCGAGCGTGGTGGCCGGCTGCGGCGGCGACAGTGGGAACGGGCAGGAGACCCGGAGTTCTGTCTGGCATTCTCTCGGGCGATGGTCCGGGGCAAATTGCGTGGCGCGCTGATGGTGGCTGACGCCTACGCCAAGAACCGCGCTGCCGAGTCGCTTGGCACATCCCGCATTCGTCTGCGCGAGTGTCTGGCGCGAGTTGACGGCGTGGGCGATCTCGCCACGCTCAGAGGAATCGAGGGGACTGCCGCCCGTGCGTACTTCGAGATGTTCAGCCGCTGGAATCTGTCCGACCTGGAGTTCCCCGGTCGCCAGAAGCGCGGCACCAACAACCCCCTCAACGCCTTGCTGAACCTGGGGTATGCCCTCCTGACACGAGAACTTGAAGGGCTACTTGAGTCCGCCGGCCTCGATCCAACGGTCGGCTTTTATCATCAGCCTGACGATGACCGGCCGTCGCTGGCGTGTGATTGGGTCGAAGAGTTCCGGCATCTCGTCGTGGACCGCCTCGTGCTGAATCTGATCAATCGAAAGTCCATCACTGCGGTGCACTTCGAGAGTGGCGAGGACCATCGTGGCGTCCGCATGACGGCGGACGGCCTTCGCATCTTCAGCGGCGCGTTCGATCGCGCGATGCAAACACCTAGCCGACAAGGTGAAGAACCCGGCACAGCGGTCGGAGGGGTCAGGGCCACCATGCTGGTGCAGCTGGCAAGACTCCTCGAGGCGCTCGCCGGTCGCGGCACCTACGTGACGCACCTTGAGGCTGATGATGCGCCGTCGACAGGCGACGTCTGCGGTGTGGTCGCCGCAGCGGCGTCGTGATCAAAGGACGTGCGCCGTGCTGTATTTGGTGTGTTATGACATCTCAAATGACAATGCGAGGAATCGCATGTCGAAGGCTCTTCTGGATTTCGGGTCGAGGATTCAAGAGAGTGTCTTCGAATGTCCCTTGAATGATCTACTGCTGGAGCGAATGATGACGAGGCTCGAGCGTATCCCTCTTGGTGATATTGATCGCGTACGTGTGTACCGGCTCTGTGGCCCGTGCGTCGAGCGGGTCCGGCTATACGGCCCGGGTGACATCACGACAGAGCCTGATGTGTACCTGGCGTGAGACGCCAACGGAGGACAGGATTGTCGCGATTTAGCGGCCGCGAGGTGAACTTTACAAGCAGACGTCTTTTGGAATCAATGCGTTACGCTAGTGGCGACCGGACAGCGTTTTTGAGTGCACATTACGGAAGTTCGGGTAAGTCTCAAGTGGTCAAGCACTTAGCGTGCGCACCCACCACAGACCCGCGCTCTCTGGTCGCGCCGGAGCGGTGTCCTAAAACACCAAGACGGAAAACGCCCCCGCAAGTGCTGTGTTTCCACTACGATACAGGAGCCGCAGTCGGCGGGATCACACGCGCTGAGCGCGATGGAAACTGTCGCGGCACTCTTAACGGCGACGGGCGGCTTGGGACTGGTCGGCGGGATCACACGCGCTGAGCGCGATGGAAACTGGTACTCCATACCTTGGCCCTCCTTTAAATCTGTGTCGGCGGGATCACACGCGCTGAGCGCGATGGAAACCTTCGAGGTTGGAACCACGAGGCACAGCTCGCCCCCCGGTGTCGGCGGGATCACACGCGCTGAGCGCGATGGAAACTTGCTCGGGTCGTCCTCATAGGACTCAATCGGCGGTCGGGTCGGCGGGATCACACGCGCTGAGCGCGATGGAAACGCTGTTACTGTTACCACCGGCGGTGGGTTTACCACCGTCGGCGGGATCACACGCGCTGAGCGCGATGGAAACAAGAACGGACAAGAGGACAAAGAGACTAACCAAACGAGTCGGCGGGATCACACGCGCTGAGCGCGATGGAAACTGAACATCCACAATGCACCTACCAGGGTGTCTTCTAGGGTCGGCGGGATCACACGCGCTGAGCGCGATGGAAACCCCCAGTCCACTTCTTTACGAACCCGCTTAACTGCAGGTGTCGGCGGGATCACACGCGCTGAGCGCGATGGAAACTTGACCTGCAAACCACCGCCACGTCCACCGCCAACTTGGCTTTGTCGGCGGGATCACACGCGCTGAGCGCGATGGAAACACGGCCACGCTGATGATTTTTCTTTCGCGCAGTTTCAGTCGGCGGGATCACACGCGCTGAGCGCGATGGAAACGGTAGAGATACAAACTGGTGTCACTTTGGAACTCTTCCAGTCGGCGGGATCACACGCGCTGAGCGCGATGGAAACAGCTCTGCAAGGATATCTGGTCGAATCCCTGCGAAAACCGTCGGCGGGATCACACGCGCTGAGCGCGATGGAAACGCAAACTGGTGTCCCCGCGGAGTCTTAGAACTGCTATCAGTCGGCGGGATCACACGCGCTGAGCGCGATGGAAACCCAACAGAGCCACGATGGCCAACGAGGTCACCCAGTCTCGGTCGGCGGGATCACACGCGCTGAGCGCGATGGAAACACACTTATAGCGACCATAAGCGTAGGTGCCACCGGTCGGCGGGATCACACGCGCTGAGCGCGATGGAAACGGTCTTCTCGTCGGGCTGGCTCTTTCTGAGCTCGATCCCTACGTCGGCGGGATCACACGCGCTGAGCGCGATGGAAACTTTAAACCGGGACTGGTCAGCTTCGTGTTCCTCGATGGTCGGCGGGATCACACGCGCTGAGCGCGATGGAAACGGGTGCCAGAGGTGGTGGTGCCGACTGTGACGGCATTCAGGTCGGCGGGATCACACGCGCTGAGCGCGATGGAAACATTTTGCGTCAAGATCTATGGACTCACAAGAGTAGCAGGTCGGCGGGATCACACGCGCTGAGCGCGATGGAAACAAATTCCCGATGTGCGTCTGCGAGGATGCCATCGGTGGTCGGCGGGATCACACGCGCTGAGCGCGATGGAAACCCGGCGTTGCAGCCATCACGGCCATCGCGACCGTTGAGTCGGCGGGATCACACGCGCTGAGCGCGATGGAAACTCGCTGTCGCGGTTGCGGTTGCGGTGGCCTGCTTCAGTGGTCGGCGGGATCACACGCGCTGAGCGCGATGGAAACTACCTCGCTCTTGTTCATTTCATCGATTTTATTACGTCGGCGGGATCACACGCGCTGAGCGCGATGGAAACTTTTTTCCTGGGACCTCTTCAGTTACGACGAACAACTTTGTCGGCGGGATCACACGCGCTGAGCGCGATGGAAACTTAATTAAAGAACTGTGTGAACTTGCGTCACCATGAGTGGTCGGCGGGATCACACGCGCTGAGCGCGATGGAAACGTAGGCGTCTGAACGCGCCAAGAGCGGGATTTTCGGAGGTCGGCGGGATCACACGCGCTGAGCGCGATGGAAACTCGATATCTTGCCACTCTTTCGGTGTGATCGAGAAGCGTCGGCGGGATCACACGCGCTGAGCGCGATGGAAACCCATCAAGATTCCTGATCTGAATGGAAAACGAACTGCCCAAGTCGGCGGGATCACACGCGCTGAGCGCGATGGAAACCGTTTACGTGCCAGATAGTGCTTAAGTGCCAAAAAAAGTCGGCGGGATCACACGCGCTGAGCGCGATGGAAACGTAACGTGAAGTCCTGGTCCTGGACAACATTGGCTCGGTCGGCGGGATCACACGCGCTGAGCGCGATGGAAACGACTTGCCTGCGCGGTTTGATGATCATGTCGTCGCAATGTCGGCGGGATCACACGCGCTGAGCGCGATGGAAACGCAAGATTACCGTGTTGTCCAGCCTCTTCTCACTTCGTAGTCGGCGGGATCACACGCGCTGAGCGCGATGGAAACTCATCTCTACAGAATTCATAAGAACACCTTCCTTCGTCGGCGGGATCACACGCGCTGAGCGCGATGGAAACGTTCGGTTCTCGTCTATACATCTTCGAACATCCAAGAACGTGTCGGCGGGATCACACGCGCTGAGCGCGATGGACACACTGGACCACTCTCGCCCCCAGCGGGTGCGAGTAAATCCAAGTCGGCGGGATCACACGCGCTGAGCGCGATGGAAACCAGCCTCCCTCGCTGGACTATCCAGCGAAGCCAAAGAAGTCGGCGGGATCACACGCGCTGAGCGCGATGGAAACATATGCCAGTCGCGACGCATTGACACTTGACGATTGTGGTCGGCGGGATCACACGCGCTGAGCGCGATGGAAACAGAGGGCTAATGTCGCCAGCCCGATCCCACCTTTCGAGGGTCGGCGGGATCACACGCGCTGAGCGCGATGGAAACTTTCTTCATGCCCTGCTTGACTTCCAGATCCAGGGTCGGCGGGATCACACGCGCTGAGCGCGATGGAAACCGACGACACCCTCTAGGATGACGAGGTTGTTGCACAGCGACAATTAGATCTGCCGGGTAGCGACAATTAGATCTGCCGCTTCGGGTCAGCCCGTCGGGCTGTGCCAC
>ENA-ORBV01004646-ORBV01004646.1-microbial-mat-metagenome-genome-assembly--contig:-NODE-4646-length-26116-cov-7.292369_pt1 | contig 26116 bp, 25 predicted proteins | sample MGYA00237777_ERZ505514 | MGnify/ENA primary metagenome ERZ505514 (study PRJEB26160, sample SAMN06269048) | microbial mat metagenome | isolation source: Oligotrophic lake microbial mat | place... | reverse complement strand
GTCGCCGCCTGGCGCGCCGCCGCCGAGCGCCACGGAATCACCGCCGAACCCGATCTCGGCACCGCGCTCCGGCTTCCTGGGATGCTCGGGCCCGGCACGGACCGCGATCCCGAAGCCAGCCTGGAAAAGTTCCGGGAAACCGGTAATTCGTAATCGGAATTCCTGGACAAACAAGCGACCTAAAATAAACCACCCTGCTTCTCCCTCACCTTCGACTTACGTTCAGCCTGCTTGAAAGTGGCGATGTTGTGACGTGGAAACTCCAGTTTCTTTCCAGCCAGCAATTCCGCGATGGTTAAAATCTGTATTCGGGCAAACTTCTCGGCGGACTTGCCTTCCAATTTCAACGCCGATTCATAGAAACCGGCAGAGACTGCTTCCGTGCGCATCGGGCCGCTGGATTCTTCCAACGTGATGAAACAGCCGATTGCCGCCTTTTCTCGTTCCATTACGCCTTTCAGGTCGCGAACATCACCAACTTTGACGTGGCCGCTTTTCACTTGAACGATGATTTTTTTGGCCTGACCGCTCATGTCGTCGACGAAGTGGATGATACCGTCGATCCCGCTATCGGCGCCTTTCTTGCGCTTGTCTTGCGCGGGGAAGGCTTCCACTAAGCCAGCCGCCCACCACTGGAATTGGTAGCGATCTTGAGTGGCGAGGGCCTGTGCCGACGCCAAATCTTTTGGATCGCCCATCACTTCATAGGGTGCAAGCTCGGATTTGAAGTGATCGAACAGCCTGTGCCTGATGAGAGTTATCGCCAAATGCGTTATGTCAATTCCGATCCACTTACGATGAAGTTGCTCGGCAACCGAGATTGACGTTCCACAGCCACAGAAAGGGTCCAATACGACGTCGCCTTCATTTGAACTAGCACTAATAATTCGTTCCAACAACGCTTCCGGCTTCTGTGTGGGATAGCCGAGGCGTTCTCTCGCTTGCGAGTTGATAGGCGGTATATCGTCCCAGAGATTCTGAATCTTCTGTCCGGGTTGCTCATCAAGGTATCGCTTGAGGCGAATACGGCCATTGGCATCCGATGGAAAGGAGAGCCGCCCTTCCTCGTCGTACTTCTCCATTTTCTTCCGGCTGATCGCCCATCCGTTCGGGTGAGGTTTGTATCCCTTGTACTCGTACATTAAGTTCGGACGTACTCCAGGGTTGCGTAAATCGCTTGTGGTGAACTGCCGGCCATCGGGATCTCGTGAAGCAAACTTGGTTTCGATGTGCTTCTTAGAATACGGAACATAGATTTGATTCCAAAACGGTTTTTCGCCCTTGGAATAGTACAAGATCGTGTCCGTTACATCCCCAAACCCTATCGATACGTTTCCATGTGAACTGGTACGTTTCCAGATGATCTCCGTCTTGAAATGTTCGGGGCCAAAAACGGCATCCATCAGCAGCTTCAGGTAGTGGCTGGCGGTGGGATCACAATGGAGGTAGATTCCTCCCGTCGATTTCAACACCCGATGCAGTTCTTTCAGCCGGGAGCCATCATGACGAGGTACGCCGTCGTGTCGCTTTGGCCGATTATCACGCGGAACGCCTGTATAAACTCGGCAAGCCTTCCGCCCTTCAACACGGTCTCATAGTAGGTCTCTTCCGCTTCAGCGCCCCATTCCCACGTATCCTCAAACGCCGTGATCTGGGCGTGAGAGTGCTGACCGCTCTTCTCCTTGAACAGCACATTGTAGTTGGCGTTTGAGTTGAACGGCGGGTCGAGATATACGAGGTCTACCGACTCGTCAGCGACGTGCTCCCGGAGTATCCGCAGATTGTCGCCAAAGAAGAGTTTATTTTTCGACGGCATGTTGAACGAACAACTAGTATCCTACGGATTCATAATGGGAACTCACATGGCCATTCGCAGCATGACCGGATATGCCCGCCTCCGCCGCTCGTCGCCGGATGGCGAAGTGGTCCTTAGTATCAAGGGCGTCAACCACCGCGGCCTCGACATCCACTTCCACTTGCCCCCGGATTTCGACCCGTACGAACACTCCATTCGCAACGTGGTGCGGCGTCTGGTTTCGCGCGGCCATCTGGAAATTCGCGCCTCCTACAAGCGGAACGCGAGCGATGCCGAGGCCCAGTTGAATGTGCCGATGCTCGACGGCTACGTCGCCGCCTGGCGCGCCGCCGCCGAGCGCCACGGAATCACCGCCGAACCCGATCTCGGCACCGCGCTCCGGCTTCCCGGGATGCTCGGGCCCGGCACGGACCGCGATCCCGAAGCCAGCCTGGAAAAGTTCCTTTGCCAACTTACCGAAGACACCGTCAACGAACTCAATATATTCCGCGAACGGGAAGGGCACGACACGCTGGCCGTGCTGCTGGACCGCAACGCGCATATTCGCGCGGCAGTCGTCAAGGTTCGCGATATCCGCACACGCGCGATGCCGTTCTTCCAGGCGCGCATGCGGGAGCGGCTGGCGGAACTGCTTAACGGGACCCAACTCGATCCCCAGCGCGTCGTGCAGGAAGCCGCCGTGCTCGCCGACCGCAGCGACATTGGCGAGGAGATCGCGCGCCTCGAAATCCACACGGAGCAGCTTGAGAAACTCCTGAACGCCGGGGGCGAGGTCGGCAAGAAGCTTGACTTCCTGCTCCAGGAAATGAATCGGGAGACCAACACAATGCTCTCCAAGACCAACGGGATTGGCGAACAGGGCCTTACAATTACCGAAACTGCGCTTGGCATCAAAGCCGATGTCGAGAAAATCCGCGAGCAATCCCTCAACTTAGAATGATTACGCTCTTCGTCATCTCAGGCCCTTCCGGCGCGGGGAAATCTGTCCTTATCCGGCGCATCCTGGACGACCTTCCGGGTATCCGTTTCTCGGTCAGCAGCACCACGCGCACGCCGCGCCCCGGCGAAGCCGACGGTATCGACTACCATTTCATCTCCCGCGAACAGTTCCAGGACGGTGTTGACGCCGGTCGATTTCTTGAACATGCCCGGTTTTCGGCGAACTCATACGGCACTAACCGGCATGAAATTGAGGAAGCCGAACTTCTGGGCCAGGATCTGCTCCTCGACATCGAAGTCCAGGGTGCGCGACAATTACAGGAGACGGGTATCGAGGCTGTTTACATCTTCGTGACCCCCCCGAGTTTCGCCGAACTGGAACGGCGCCTCCGCTCCCGCAATACTGAGGACGAGGGTGCAATTCAACGCCGGCTCCGCCAGTCCGTGGAAGATGTTTCGCACGTACACCGGTATCAGTTCGTAATCGTTAATGACAACCTGGAAGAAGCTTACTCCCGATTACGCTCCATCTTCGTCGCCGAGCGGTCTCGCCGGACGCGGATGGAAGCGGCACTGGAACCAATTCTCGCTTCGTTTCAAAGGTAGACAGTAGAAAGACTATGCCCGACATCACCACACGCAACGCGCACCACTCCATTCCCGACGATTCCGAATCGTCCACCTACCGCTACATCATCGTCGCGGCCAAGCGCGCCCGGCAGATTCAGGCGGGCGCCCGTTCTTTCCTGCCCACCACTTCACGGAAGCCCACCGTCACGGCTTTGGAAGAAGTGCGCCGCGGCCTGGTCCAGTACGAAGACCCTATTCGCGACGCCGCATTGGCCGCTCGCGGCACCGTTAAGTAGGGCACGTTTATGAATGTCGTCTTGGGAGTAGGCGGCGGCATCGCCGCTTACAAGGCGGCCGAATTGGCCCGGTTGCTTCAACGGCAGGGCTTAATTGTAAACACGGTTCTCACGCGCTCCGGCGGCGAGTTCGTTACCCCCCTGACTTTCGCCGCATTGACTGGCCGGAAAGTGATCACGGATCTCTTCGCCAGCCGCTCCGCCGACGATATCCTGTCCAGTGCGGTCGAGCATATTCAGGTCGCCCAGGAAAATCACGTCCTGGTCGTCGCGCCCGCCACCGCCGACCTGCTCGCCAAGTTCGCGCACGGCCTCGCCGACGATTTCCTTTCCACCCTTTACCTTGCTTTCACCGGTCCGGTGGTGCTCGCGCCGGCAATGAATACGAACATGTGGGATCATCCGGCGACTGTCGCGAATATGGCCACTCTGCGCGCCCGCGGCCACCGGATTGTCGGGCCTGATGCCGGAGAACTCGCGTGCGGTACCGTGGGTCCTGGACGGCTGGCCGATCCCGAACAGATCGCCGCCGCCGTCGCCGCGGCGGTTCTGAACAAGGACGATCTGAGTGGAGAAGTCGTCCTCGTCTCCGCGGGTCCGACGCAGGAACCGCTCGACCCTGTTCGCTACATTACAAACCGGTCCAGCGGGAAGATGGGCTACGCTCTTGCCGCGGCCGCTGCTGCTCGGGGCGCGCGCGTGATCCTGGTGAGCGGGCCCGTTCACATTCCGGCGCCTCCCGGTGTGGAGGTGGTCAACGTGCGCACGGCGCACCAGATGCGCGACGCCATTGCGGCGCGGCTGGACGAGTCGACCATCATCGTAAAGTCAGCAGCCGTCGCCGATTATTATGTTTCGAACGTGTCCGCCGGCAAGATTAAGAAAACCGCCGCTCGCGTCTCGCTCGATCTCGACCCGACGCCCGATATTCTGGCCGAGATTGGCGCCCGCAAAGGGGATCGCCTGCTGATTGGTTTCGCCGCTGAAACGAGCGATATGATCGCGGAATCACGCCGCAAAATGCGGACGAAGAACGCCGACATGATCGTCGGCAATTTCGTCAACGTGGACGGCGCCGGCTTTGAGTCCGATTTGAATGAGGTAACTCTCGTGATGGCCACGGGGGAGACAATCCCCGTCGCCCGCGCCACCAAGCGCGAAATCGCGCATATTATCTTCGACCACGCCCTGCGCCTGCGGCTCGCTCTGCACGCGTCACAATAGCAACAGCATGAGCCCCGACGACATCCGGCGCGTCCTCGAGTTCTATCAAGATCTTGGCATCAAGTCCATCTACCGGCGCGGAAGCCAATTGACGGCGGCGGCGCCGGCGTCCGTCGCGGAACCAGAGCCGATTTTGTCGTTTGACGATCTCCCGCCCGTGCCGCCCAGAACCATGCGCGTCTCCCCTCCCGCCATGATCGACCTTATCCCGCTCGCTCCCGTAAACGACTCGCTGGAACGTATAAGAACCGATATCGGAGATTGCAAGCGCTGCCGCCTGTGCGAAGGCCGCAACAAGATCGTCTTTGGCTCGGGCAATGAAAATTCATCGCTGGTTTTTGTCGGCGAAGGCCCGGGCGCCGATGAAGATGCCAGCGGCCTGCCCTTCGTCGGTCGCGCCGGCCAATTATTGACGCAGATGATCGAAGGAACGGCATTGAAGGAAGGCATCGCCATCAAACGCCCGGACGTCTACATTTGCAATGTCGTCAAATGCCGCCCGCCGGAAAATCGCGCCCCGCAACCGGACGAGATGGAGATTTGCGGCCAGTTCCTGTTTCGCCAGCTTTCCGCCATGAAACCCAAGGCCATCTGCGCCCTTGGCTCCACTGCCGCCAAAGCTGTTCTCGGCACTAAGGAGGGCGTCACCAAACTGCGCGGCAACTGGCACAAATGGCGCGACATTCCCGTCATGGTGACGTACCACCCCTCGTACCTGCTGCGGCCCTATAATCAGAACGCTAAGCGTGAAGCCTGGGAAGACTTGAAGAAGGTGCTGCACTTTGTCTATGACTGACCTTCGCCGTCCCGGCCTGTTCCTGTCGTTTGAAGGGATGGACGGCAGCGGGAAGACCACGCAATTGGCCCTGCTCATTGACCGTCTGCGCCGCGAGGGCTATGACGTGCTCGAAACTGCCGAACCCGGCGGAACGCCGATCGGCCGGCAGATCCGCCGCATCCTGCTCGATAGGGCGAATCGGGAACTCTCCAGCCGCGCCGAACTGCTGCTCTATTTTGCCTGCCGCGCCCAGAATGTGGACGAGTGGATTCGTCCCGCGCTCGCCGCCGGCGGAGTCGTGGTCTCGGATCGGTTTACGGACTCCACGCTGGCTTACCAGGGCGCCGGGCGCGGCCTTCCACTGGACACGATACACGGGCTGCATCGCTTCGCCTGCGGGCCCACCGCGCCCGACTTGACCATCTATCTCGACATTGACCGCGCCACCGGACTCGCCCGGGCCCACGCCCGCAACGCCGAACGCGCGGCCGCCGCGCAGCCCGACGAGACCCGCATCGACGACGAAATTGCGGAATTCCACGACCGCGTGCATCAGGCCTATTCCGCTCTCTGCGACAATGAACCGAATCGCATTCGCAGAGTCAATGCCGTTCAGTCTGTTGACGAGATCCACGCCGATATCTGGGCCGCTGTCGAAACACACCTCGCCGCGCATTCGCTGACAAAAGGGCCGTCGCATGTTTGAGAATTTCTACGGCAACGCGACCGCCGCCGAGGTTCTTGGCAAAATGGTCAGCGGCCGCCGCATCCCGCAAACCATTCTGCTGGCCGGTCCCGACGGCATTGGCAAGGCAACCCTCGCCCGCCGCTTCGGCGCCCGCCTGCTCGGTCACGCCCCAGCGATTGAGAAGGATGACCTCAGCCTTCCGCATAATGTTGAACTTCTCGCCGAACGTGAGAAAATGCCGGCGGACAAACGCGGGGACGATCCGCTGCTCTTCCAGTCCCACCCCGATTTCGTCACCTTCTGCCCGGAGGGTCCGCTGCGCCAGATTTCCATTCAGCAGATGCGAGTGCTGAAAGACCGCGCCCAATTCGCGCCGCTGAAGGGGCGGCATCGGGTATTTCTCATCGACCAGATTGATCGGGCGAACGAGCAGGCCGCCAACTCGCTGCTCAAGATTCTGGAAGAGCCCCCGCCGTATTTGATCATTCTCTGCACGGCCTCAAACCCGTACGATCTGCTGCCCACCATTCGCTCCCGCTCCGTGCCGCTCTATTTATCTCGCTTATCGCCGGAGGAAATGGAAGCCTTTGCCGCGCTCCGCGGTCTGGACCAGGCTAAGCGACGCATCGCCTTGGCCGCAGGCAGTCCGGGCGCCGCCGTTTCGCTAGATCTCGCCGTCTACGACAAGCGTCGCGCCGCCATGCTGGCCCTGCTCGGCGCCGCCGCGGGCGTGCTTCCGTGGGCCGACTGGGCCAAGCAGTCTGAAGCGTTAAACGCCGCCCGCAGCGAAAAGCTCGAGAACTATTTGAAGGTGCTGTACCTGCTGCTCGAAGATCTGCTCTGGATCCGCTACTCGCCCGAAGCCCCGCTCAAGAATTTTGACATCCGCCGGGAACTTGAAGGCCTCTCCCGCGTTATAGAATTTGAATGGATTCGCAAGGCCGTTCGAAAAACCGATGAGCTGCTCGACCTTCTGCGCCGGAACATCCAGCGGGGTATTGCGCTGGACGCGTGGGTGGTGGAACTTCGCCGTTAGCCCATTCCGCTTGCCCCATCGCGGCCGGTATGGTTCAATAGCGTTAGTCAACGAGTCGGAATTCATACTTAATTCGCCCCCATCTTTTACCAGTGAAAGACACAATGCCTGTATCCCGTCCCCCCGCCGCCGCCAACAAGAAACCGGTACCGCCCGATCAGACAAACGCCGAAAACTTCTATTACATGAAGCAAATGCAGGCCAAGACGCCGATGGTTATTTCGCTGACCGATGGCGAGGTCATTCAGGGAGTCATCGAGTGGTACGACAGGACTTGCCTCAAAGTGAATCGCGAGGGCGCCCCGAACCTGCTCCTGTTCAAGGCAAATATCAAGTACATGTACAAAGTGGGCGATTAACTCCCGCTTCAGCCCTGCGTTGAAGTTCGGGCTTTCATTTCCAGGCGCTGCCGCCGCCTCTCGCCCGCGTCTTCAAAACGGCGCCGCTCGTCTTCGCTCTCCGGAATCACCGGCGCGATCGGCACCCGGTTCCCTTCTTTATCGATTCCTACAAAAGTCAGGTATGCGGAAGAAGTGTGTTTCACCTCGCGGGTGCGCAGGTTCTCGACGAACACCTTAACGCCAACTTCCATGGATGTGCGAAAAACCCGGTTCACCTGCGACCGCAGAATCACCAGTTGGCCGATATGGATTGGGTGCAGGAACGTCATGTAGTCCACTGACGCGGTCACCACCGGTCCCCGCGCATGACGTACGGCCGCCAGCGAGCCCGCAAGATCCACCAGCGCCATCACCTTTCCGCCGAAAAGCGTTCCCAGCGCGTTAGCATCGTTTGGCAATGCGAATTCCGACATCTCCGACATCGATTCCCGGACCGGGCGGCCCTGCGTCTCTTCCGGCATAGATTCTCTGAGTGTAGCTACCATGGAAGCATGAGTGCACGAGCCAACGCCCTGCGAGCCCTTCTCGAACAGGATCCCAAGAACTCCTTCGTCCGCTACGGACTCGCGCTGGATCACGCCAACAACGGCGATCTGGAATCCGCCGTTACCGAGTTTCGAACGCTGATCGGCAATGACGCCAACTATTGCGCCGCTTACTTTCACGGCGGTCAAACGCTTGAGAAACTGGGCCGTACCGGCGACGCCGCGGAACTCTACCGGCAAGGAATCGACGCGACGAAACGCACCGGCGACGACCACACGCGCTCCGAACTGGAAGGCGCGCTCAGTATGATCGCCTGATCACCGGCCCACCGCCGCGCCCAACTCCTTCGATACCGCCACCTCCCGCTCGTACAACACGCCCAACCGCTCCGCCGCTTCCGCCCGGAACGCCTCAATCTTCCCCTCGTCCCATGGGAATGGCGCCTGTTCTAACTCCTGCAACTTCGCGATCCGCGTCGAGTCGCCCGCCGCCAACTGGCGCATCGCCTTCTTCGTCTCCGCGAATGGCTTCGGCAACAAGAACTCCGCGAACTCCGTCCATTGTTTCGCCAATCCCCGGTACAACTCCGCCACGCCGCCTAACTCCGGCCGCCCCAGCAACGCCGCCGCCTCATCCAGGAACGTCGCGTATAACGGCCGCATCAACCCCCCGCCGGTGCCTAACTCAATGGACTCATAAACGTCCCGCATCGGCAGCAGCACCTTTTCACCAGGAAAGACAACCGGCCACGACCGCTTGTTCTTGCCATTAATTAGTCCGACACCCTCCTTCAATCCCGGCAGGTTAAAAGTCCCCAGCTTCGGCTTCTCGAAATCCCCCACCGTCTCCCGCAATCCAGCCAGAACGGCGCTCTTCAACTGCACCTTCGAAGCCGATATCGTCAACGTCCGATTCTTCAGCGAACACACCCGGCCCCTGGCCGCCGTGAACTCCTCCAGCCCAATTTTCCGCACCGAAATATGGTCGCTATACGTTACCGTGTCTCCGGCTATCGAATGGACCAACACCGTGTATATTCCGCATGTCACCGTCCAGTTAAATGTCTGCGCCAGACCCAATGGCGTCGTCCACGCCACCACCAGTTTTCCGGCGTCCAGCCCCGCCGTCAAATTCGCCTGGGCCGCCTTCTTCCCCGTGCTCTCGCGCATATCCATTTCCACGCCCAAGCGCGCGAACGTGTCCCGATACCACGCGCCGTTCGTCGTCATCATCTTGACGCGCGGGATCAACTGAACGCCCGAGCCAGTCGAGAAAGCATAGATCTGTACTGACGGGCAAAATTGATACCCCGCCGCGATCCCGCCTCCGATCCCCAGACACATCGCCTCGGAGATCTCAATCCCGGAAGCCCGCAATAGGTTCCGGACATTCGCCGTTTCGAAATGCCCGCCGGGGGTGAAGGTAGCCATCCGTAGATTATGGCGCAACTTTGCCTACGCCGCGTCTTCAACGCCAATGACCAATCGTTTGCCGAGGGCCGCGAACGCCGCCTCGAGCTGATCGACTTGCGTTGATCGATCAAACCTGAAAAAGCGATCGACGTTTGGCGGCTGAATTCCAAGCCGGCGCGCAAACTCCACCTTTCGTGTTTCAGATGCGTGCCAGAGTTGATAAAGAGCCAGCTTTGCGTCGTGAATCGCCGACAAGCCGACCAGCCGGAAATTCCTTCCCTTTTGTTAACTCGGCGCTGGCACCGACTCTGTTTGCTCGATTCGGTACGCAATGGCCATGTTCAAGGAATCCCGCGCCATCTCCATTGCTTCATTTAACGATTCGCCTTGCGTTACCGCCTGGATCAACTCGCCGTTCTCTAGTTCATGCCAGCCGTTTTGACGCGCCCGGATTATCTCATGGCCGGCAAGACAACGGGACACAGACCGTGGAGTGCCGTTATCGAAGAGGATTTTCATGGACCGGTGTTGGGCCTCGGTTGCTCCAAACTCTGGCTGGCAAAGTGGAGCACGGCCTCAATCTCGTCCAGCGTCACTTCAAATTCTTCTGTCATTTCTTTCGGTGACATCCCGGCTTCGAGGTTCAAGAATACGGTCTGCACCGGCATCCGCCTGCCCTTGAACACCCACGCGCCGCTCACCTTTCCGGGAACGCTTGCGAAGGCGGGGTATTGCGACCAATCAAGAGTTGCCATAGTGGACCTTCCTCCTCCATCTTAGCTTGCCAGGGGTCCGTTGGTGCCCGTTAATGCGATAGGTAACGACCGTCCAGTAACGCGGGAGTCGAGATCGCCGTTCTCCCCGGAACTCCGACATAAGCGGTCAGCCAGCGTTTGAGTTCCCTGACCGTGGCACGTATATATTATCCGATCAGATAATAGGCAGTCGCCTCCGAGTCACCGTCACTCCCCCCAAAATCCTTCGTAGGCGTTAAGAAACGCCCGCCTGCCAGAACTTCGTGAATCGCTTCCTCTTTTGACGGCGGGATTGCGGAAGGCGTGGCTGGTCCTTCTACCCGAAAAGCGTGAATGGTTGCGGTATCACCCCTGGTTTCGCTTGTTTTGCCGGAGTGTTCGCGGGACGGTTCGGCGAGCGGATGGTATCCTTCCCATAGAAGGAATCACGGTTCAAGTCATGGAAATTCAGCTCACATCGCGCGTCTTTAAAGAAGGGCGCGTTTTCGTGGCCCACGCCATTGAACTCGATGTCTCCTCGTGCGGCGGCAGCGAAGTGAGGGCGTTGAGGAATCTCAAGGAAGCTGTGCGTTTGTTCTTGGAAGAAGCGGAGAGAATGGGAACGCTGGAACAGATTCTCAAAGAGGCGGGTTACCGCATGGGCAAGCGGAAAATCGCCAGTCCAAGTTTTGTCAGCGTGCAGCGGATTACGCTACCGCTTCCGCCCGCTCATGCCAAAATTTAGCCCGGTCTCCTATAAACGGCTTGTCAAAGTGTTCGAAGCCGATGGGTTCCGCTGCGTTCGAAGTGATGGAGATCACATGGTTTTTTCGAAGGCCGGAGTGACTCGTCCGGTCGTTATTCCCAAGTACCCCGCCGTACCGGTCTTCATCATTAGGAACAACCTTCGAACCGCTGGAATGTCTAGAGATCGATACTTTCACCTCCTCGGCGAATGAGGCGGATTTCGCGCGCCATTGGCCGGTGTGAACGTACTACGACGATCTAACTAATCAACTGCTTCACCGGATCCCCATACACATCGGTCAGCCGCATCTGCCGCCCCTGATAAGCAAACGTCAGCTTCGTATGATTCATTCCGAGTAAGTGAAGCATCGTCGCGTGAAGGTCATGCACGGTCAGCACCTGTTGCTCGGCCTGATACCCAAACTCATCCGATGCCCCGATTGCTTGCCCCCCGCGAATCCCCGCCCCGGCCATCCACAGGCTCTGCGTCCCAGGGTTATGATCGCGCCCCAATCCTCGCTGGGAAATCGGCATCCGCCCGAATTCGCTCTGCCAAATTACCAGCGTGTCGTCCAATAACCCGCGCGCTTTCAGATCGGTCAACAATCCCGCAATCGGCAGGTCCGTCTCCGCCGCGTGTTGCGTATGGTTCTCCTTGACATTCCCATGCGCGTCCCACGTATCGGTATTCTGGTTCCCAATGCCGCCATGATAAAGCTGAATGAACCGGACGCCGCGCTCGGCCAAACGGCGCGCGATCAGGCATTGCCGCCCGAACGGCCCGGTTATCGGATCGCCAATCCCGTACAGCTTCTTCGTCTCGTCGCTCTCACTCTCCACATTCACCGTCTCCGGCGCGCAGCCCTGCATCCGGAACGCCAACTCATACGCGCTGATCCGCGCCGACAACTCCGAGTTGCCCGGATTCTTCTCCAGATCCATCCGGTTCAACTGTTCCAACAGCGCCATCCGCCCTTTCATCTGCGTTTCCGAAACGCCCTGCGGCGGTTTCAAATCAAAAATCGGATCGCCCGCGCTCCGGAAAATCGTCCCCTGATGGGCCGCCGGCATATAGCCCGCGCTCCAGTTCGCCGGTCCTCCGAACGGGCCGCCGCGCGCGTCGTAAATCACCACGAACGCCGGCAGATTCTGGTTCTCCGATCCCAGCCCATACGTCACCCACGAACCCACCGACGGCGATCCCATCCGGATGGAGCCCGACGCCAACTCATAATGCGCCATCACATGGTCGTTCGAGCGGCCTTTCAACGACCGGATCACCGCCAGCGAATCGGCGTGTTTGGCCACGTGCGGAAACAGCGCGGAAATTTCCAGCCCTCCCTGCCCGTATTTCTGGAACTGAAACGGCGATGGCATCAACGGCCCCGGATGCCCCTGCCGCACGACAATATCGCCTTTGCCCGGCAACGGCTGTCCAGCGTATTTTTCGAGCGATGGCTTCGGATCGAAGGTGTCCATCTGGCTTACGCCGCCGCTCATAAACAACGAGATCACCCGTTTCGCCCGAGGCGCAAAATGGGGCTTCTTCGGCAGAAATGGCGAGGCCACTAACTCCGTGCCGCCGCACGCCGCCGCCAACGCGCCCTCCTGGCCCAGCATCCATGCCAGCGCCACGCCGCTCAATCCCTGGCCAGCCTCAAACAGAAAATTCCGGCGCGAAGCGAACCCGTTCGGCAATGTGTTTTTTTCCATACTCACCGCAAATAAATGAACTCGTTCAGATTCAAAATCACGTGGGCGAAATCCCCGATCGTCCGGGTCCGCAGGAACTCAACTCCAACTCGCGCCTCATCCGCGCTTGGCGGGCGGCCCAGGGCCAACTCGTACGCCCGCGCCACTTGCGCCGCCTCGTCCGGCCCCGCGTCCGTCGCCACACGGTCCGCGAACCGCGCCGCCTGGCCCAGCACCCACGTGTTGTTCATCAGCGTCAGCGCCTGCGTCGGCACCGTCGAAACATTCCGCCGCCCGCACGTCAGGTTTTGGTCCGGGAGATCGAACACCTCAAAAAACGGCAGCGGCAAAGCCCGCTTTCGATATACGTAAACAGACCGCCGCCAGACCTCCGGCCCATCCTTCGTGTTGTTCCAAATCCCCTTGTCCGACGACGCCAGCACTTCCGGCGGCAACTCCGGAAACACCGCTTTTCCGCCCATGGTCTTGTTCAACGAACCCGAGACCGCCAGAATGTTATCCCGTACGATTTCCGCTTCCAACCGCTGCGGCCGGTACCGCCACCACAGCAGATTGTCGGCGTCCGTCAGCAGGTGCTTCTCCGTCGCCCATTGGCTCGACATTTGATAAGCCTCGGAGGTCATCATCAACCGATGCATCTGCTTAATGCTCCATCCGCGTTCCACAAATTCCACCGCCAGCCAATCCAGCAACTCCGGATGCGTCGGCGCCTCGCCGGTCTTGCCGAAATTGTCGAGCGTCGTGACGATCCCGCGTCCGAAGTGATGATGCCAAATGCGATTCGCCATCACGCGCGCCGTCAACGGATGGCGTCCGGACGTCAGCCAGTTCGCCAGCGCCAATCGCCGCCCGGACGTCCTGCCATCCGCGGGCGGCAGCGCCGCCGCTGTCTGTCCATCGTCCAATACGGCCACAAATCCAGGCTCCGTCGGCGAACCTTTGCTATGGATGTCGCCGCTAATCAGGAAGTGCGAAGCAGGCGCCACATAAGGCTTCGACCCATCGCTCAAAAACGTGCCGTCAATTTTCTCCTGCTTGATTCCCTTACCCGGCGCCGGCTCATCGCCCGCGCCATCTGGCGTCAGCCGGTAGTCGCCATCGGTAATACCCATCGCCACCGGAATCGCCTTCGGCCGGTTCTTCTCAATCGCCCGAATCTCCTTTTCCAGCGTCCGCTTCTTTTCCAGATCCGGCGCGCTCATGGTCCGGTCGAGTTCCGGCGCCAAAACAGAAGTCGTGCGAATGATCTGATTGGCCAGCAAGACCTGCCCGAGGGTCCGGTCCTTTTCCGGCGTAAATACAGCCTTCTGAATATGCTCCGGCCACTTCTTGTATTTCACCGCCAGCAACGCATCCCGATAGGGTTGCTCCAACAGTTTGATCTCATCCCGTAGCGGCTTCACCTGCTCCGCAATCGCCGCCACCTGCGCCTGATAAGCCTTCGCCTCCGCCTCCGGCGCTAACGGATGGTCCACTTCCACATAGCCCCACAACGCCGCCTGCAGCCGGTAATAATCCGCCTGGCCCACCGGATCGAACTTATGATTGTGGCACCGCGCGCACTGCACCGTCACGCCCATCACGCCCCGCCCCAGCGTCGCGATCATGTCGTCCAAATACTCATACCGGAACTGCGGATTGTCCTTTTCCCGGAACCCGACCTTGGCATAATTGCGCAGAAACGCCGTCGCAATCAGGCGGTCGTGCGAGCGCTCGCCCATTTCATCCCCGGCCAATTGCTCTTGCAGGAATACGTCGAAAGGGGTGTCTTTGTTGAACGACTGAATCACATAATCCCGGTACCGCCAGGCATTCGGCCGGTCGAAGTCGTGTTCATAGCCATTCGAATCGGCGTACCGCGCCACGTCCATCCAGTGCCGGCCCCAGCGCTCCCCGTAATGCGGTGAAGCCAGCAAGCGGTCAATCAATTCGGGCCACGCATTAGGCGAGGTGTCGCGGGCAAACTGCGTCACCTCGGCGGGAGTCGGCGGAAGTCCCAATAGATCCAAGTAAGCCCGCCGTACCAGTGTGGTTTTATCCGCCGCCGGCGCCTGGGTCAATCCCCTCGCCGCCAGCGCCTGCCGAACGAAGGCGTCCACCGGATGCTTCGCGCCATTCGCGGGAACGGCCGGACGAACCGGCTTCCGGAACGCCCACTGATCGCGAGCCCCCGCCGGCACCGTCCACGTTTCCAACTTCTTCAAGTCCTGCGTAGCCGCCGCCGATGCGCCCAGCGTGCCTTCCCACTTCGCGCCTTGCGCGATCCAGTCCCGCAATACCGCCACTTCCTCCGGTTTCAACTGTCCATCCATCGGCATTTGGGGCTTGTCGAGCCCCGCCACATGGCGGTACATGGGACTCTTCTCCGGATCGCCCGGAACCAACGCCGCACCCTTGCCCGACCCCTTCAGCGCCGACTCACGGTCCCGCAAGTCCAGCTTGCCCAACTGCATCGCCGGCCCATGGCACTTCAGGCAGCGGTTCTCGAGCAGCGGCTTTACGTCATGTACAAACGAGACGACCCTATCTTGTGCCCAGGCAGGCACAAGCAACAGCATGGCGACTATGAGCGGACGAGGCACAGGACACGCTCCTTGATGATCGCATTATATGGTAAGTGGCCACCCCTCCGGATTCTACCACTCTATTCGTAGCTTCACCTGCAACTCGCGCGGTATATGTAGTTCGGGTGGTTGAGCGCATTCCTTGCCAACAACTCGTTGCGCACGCGTTCTTTCAACGAAGATCTGCTTCACCAGCGTCGCGTGCAAAACATTCACCAGGACCCATGAAACACGGATTCCCAGGAGTTCCCAGACTGGTGCGTTCACTTCCTGTCGCGGCTCGATCGGCTAAACTTCGTTGATTCGTTTCGATGCCGCTGTCAACAGTCGACAAACTCGGTCCTTACAAAATTCTCTCGGGTCTCGCCGCGGTTGGGCTGGCCGCAGGGACGATGAGTCGCGGGACGGTGCATTTCACCCTTGACGCCGTTCCCATATTTCGAGGAGCGAGAGGTGAAGTCAATCCAAGACCTGTTAGTGCAAGTGGACAAACAGATGGCCCGTTTGGCGCCGGCGGCGTGAGGCTGTTCCCGCCGCTATTTCCGCACCCGCTATCAAGCCCGCTGCACGGCTGTGCTCACTTCCCGGGAAACGGCCGTGCCTGCGGAGCCTCAAGCACTGTGGGATTTTCCCGGCGCAGCCGCTGCGACGTCTCCTTGGCGTCGCGCGCCCGTTCCTCGTCCCCCATCCGGAAATACATTTGCGACAGCATTACCCACGGTTGAGCGTTTTTCGGGTCCAACTTCGCTGCCTCCTCCAACTCCTTTACCGCCTCCGCCAATCGATCTAGATTGCTCAACGCGCGCGCCAGCGCCACCCGCGCCGGCGAATACTCCGGCCTGATCCCAATCGCGTGCCGCAGCGGCCCCAGCGCGTCTTCCCATTTCATCTGCTTCACCAGCAAGTCGCCGTAAAAGAAAAACGGCTCCTCATACTTGTCATCCAACTCCATCGCCCTGCGCAAATATTGCATCGCCGGTTCGGTGCTCCCGCGTTTCTGCAAATAATAGCCATGCTCAAACTGCGCCCGCGCCGATTGCGGAAACTTCGCCGCCGCTTCCGCCGCCACTTCCGCGGCGGGCGTTTGACTCCCCGCGTCCTGATACGCCTTGATCGCCAGAAAATAAAGATTCTGTTCCGTTGGCGTCACCCGCAACGCCTCCCGCGCCATCGCCGCGGCCTCATGGAAGTACCGCCCCCGGCCATATTCCACGCTCAACACCTGCATCAATTTCACGTTCTTCGGCTGATAGGCAAGCGCCGCCTTCCATGCCCGAATCCCCTCCTCCCGCCGCTCCAACTGTTGGAAGTTAGACCCCCGCATCAAATGGACCTGATAACCAGGTTTGATCGCCGCCGCCCGATCCAGCAACGGCGCCGCCTCCAGTTGCCGCTTCTGCCGATGCAGCATTACCCCCAAATTGAACAGCGATGCAAAATGCTTTGGAGCTTTCTCAATGGCTTGGCGCCACAGTTTTTCCGCCCCCTCCGTATCGCCCCGTTGTGCCGCCCCCAGCGCCTGCTCCGATAGTGCCTCCGCCGGCGATTGCAGCAACATCGCCGCCATCATCAACACTGGCGTCATCGCCGTCCCCCGCCTTCCTTCAACTGCAATGTCGCGCCCGCTTCGCCTCCCGCGAAGGTCTCCCGTTCGCCCGACGGCCACCGCACCTGCACCCCGTCAACCCGCGTCGCCGCTCCCAATCCGAAATGCAATCGCCGTTCGCTCTGCGACAGGAAACTCGATTGGCTCAGCACGGGTTGCGTCTGCTTACTCCCGCCGGCCTCTATGGTAACCACCGCTCCGATCGCCGACCGGTTCGACCGCACACCTTCCAGCACCACCTTGATCCAACGCGATGTCCCCGCTAGCGTATTGCGCAGCAAAGACGGCGGCTCGCCCATGTTCATCACTGCCACGTCAATATCCCCATCGTTATCGAAGTCGCCGAACGCCGCCCCCCGGCTCGAATGCCGCGCGGCAATTCCCGGCCCCGCCATCGAGCTGACGTCTTCAAAGCGCCCGTTGCCCAGATTCCGATAAACCACTCGCGCCTGCCGGTACGATTCGGTCCCGCTCAGTTCCGGATACACATGCCCATTCACCTGAAAAATATCCTGCCACCCGTCGTTGTCCAAGTCCACCAGCGCCACGCCCCAGCCCACGAACTGCGGATTGATCGCCAGCCCCGCCACCAGGACCGAATCCTCAAAAATCCCGCCGCCAATATTCCGGTACAGGTTCGGATGATCCCCCGCGAAATTGGTCTTCACCAGGTCCAGTAGCCCATCCCGATTGTAGTCGCCCACGCCAATTCCCATGCCGCCCTGCTCAAACCCGTGTTCGTTAAACGCTACCCCCGTCTCCGTTCCAATCTCTCGAAACGTCCCGTTTTTCTCGTTCCGGAACAGGATGCTCGGTGTCGAATCGCTGGCGAAATAAATGTCGGTCCGGACCGGTCCATTGCGGCGTGATCGCGCCGCCCGTTTCGCAAATATAAATCGTCGACAACTGCCATCCGCCAACGATCATGTTCGCCACTCTCCCCGAGCCGCCGAAGAACGCCCGCCCTTTCCCGAACGGCATGTCGTAAATTGCGTTCCATTGAAAACGGTGCCGGGGCAGTGCGCCCCATGTCGTGCGTTCCCGCCGCCGGTCGTAGGCGATGACGCCGGAAAGGCCACCGGCAACACCAACGGATTCACCGTGGGATTCGTATAGGCAGGCTCCGAGATTTGGAATGGCACCGTCGATCCCGCCGCCGGTCCAATCGCCGATGCGTCGTAGTAAATCCCAAATCCGCCGCGGACCACGGACTGATTCCCGCTCCCCGGGCGCCACGCAAATCCCACGCGCGGCGATATATTGTTCGTGTCTCCCTTCGTCAAAGTTTGCGCCGCATACCCTGCCTTTGATGCCTCTACGATGTCCACATATCCCCGCGGCATCAGTGCGCTTACCTGTCCGGCAGCGCCATCCGGAATCACAATCGCTCCGGTCGCAATGTCAAACAGCGCCTGCCGTCTATTGTCTTCCGTCCTGTAAGCACTCCCTCGGCTGGGATTCTATACAAACGCCCGGGGCCGTGCAACGTTATGTTCGCTTCTTGCTGCTGCTTGATCGGGTAAACTTAGTTAACGCCGGTGGGCGGCGCGCATACCGAGTGGAAGACCACGAGGGCATTAAGAAGTGCATGCACTGCTGAGGGACTATGAGCCGAGCGACCGCGCCATTTCACATCGGCCGGAACGGATACCGCCTTTCCCTCGACGCCGTTTCCGCCTGGGCATGCACACCGTGCGGGAAGCCATATTTCGAGTAGCGAGAGGCTAAGTTAATCCAGCACCTCTTAATGCACGTGGACGAACAGATGGCCCGTTTCACCGGCGGCGCAAATTTCTGGCCCGAGGCCAAACTTTCAGCTAGGCTTGGAAGTTATCTCAAACGGGGAGTTTAATGCGAATCATTGCGATCATTCTGCTGAGCGTCTGGAATATGACGGCTCAGGTTCCAAAGCGGACAGTCACCGATGCCGAAGTGAATAAGGTCCACAAATCGGCGCTTGTCCTCGATACGCATAACGACGTCACCAGCCGGACGGTCGCCGGCTTCGATATCGGAAAAGCCGCCAGCGACGGGCATACCGACGTCGTCCGTTATCGCGCCGGCGGATTCGGCGCGCAGTTCTTCGCCGTCTTCGTCGCCGCGAATTATGTTGAAGGTAACCGTAGCGCCCGCCGCGCCATGGAAATGATTGACACGGTCCGCCACGACATTATCGGCCGATATCCAAACGACTTCGAACTCGCGCTGACCGCCGGCGATATTGGCCGGATTCATAAGAGCGGCAAGATCGCCTCGCTGATGGGCATTGAGGGCGGCCACGCGATTGAGGATAGCCTCCGTCTTCTCCGCAACTTTTACGAGCTCGGCATTCGATATATGACGCTCACCCATTCGAATACCAACAACTGGGCTGGATCCTCGGGCGATCTCGACGGCCGCACAAAAGGGCTCACCCCTCTCGGCAGGAATATCGTTAAGGAAATGAACAGGCTGGGCATGATGGTGGACATTTCCCACGTCTCCGATAAGACGTTCTGGGACACGCTCGAAGTAAGCTCCGCCCCGATCATCGCCTCGCACTCCTCGTGCCGCGCGATCTCTAATATTCCACGTAACATGACCGACGAAATGATCGTCGCGCTGGCGAAAAAAGGCGGCGTCGTTCAGGTCAATTTCGGTTGCGAATTTCTTTCGCAAAAGTCGGCGAATTCGTCCTCCTTCGGCAATCCAACCGTTCGTGAGAAGATCGTGGCGGCCATGAAAGATTTCAAGGGCACACCCGCCGAGCGCCGCGCCAAAATGCGGGAAGTCTCCAAGGAAATGGGACTCAAGACCGTTCCGGCCACCCTTGCCGACGCCGTTGCGCACATCGGCCACATCGTGAAAATTGCCGGGATTGACGCCGCCGGTATTGGCGCCGATTATGACGGCGTGGACTGTGTCCCCGAGGGGTTGGACGATGTCGGCAAAATGCCCAATCTGACCCGTGCGCTGCTCGAAAACGGCTACTCGGCGAAGGATATTCGCAAGATCTACGGCGAGAATCTGTTGCGCGTCATGCGCGGCGCCGAAAAGGCCGCGCAGCGTTAGGCGCTATCGGCCTTCAAGAATATACGTGGGAGTGACGCCAACGGCGGTGGAAAAACCGCTGGTGGCGGGCGTCAGCCAGGTCGAACAACTCTGCACCTTGCCGATGCAAACATGAGGATGCACATCAATGCGCATCTCCTTCATTTCCATCGTCCCGTAAACGCTGATCGGGAACTTAGCGGTGGCCGGCGCCACTGTTTCCTGGACGACGTAGCGTTCGCGAATCGCCCGCTTGCAGGCGCGGTCCCACTGCGTCTCGTCCATTGAGGCACCCTCGAACTCCGTCATTTCCGAGGATTCGCCGTTGGGACGGAGGATCAGTTTCTCACGGTTCTTCAGAACGAATTCCGGCAGATCGACGGTTTCGCCGCCCCAGACCACCTTCCGCTCGCCCATTACCCGCGTGACCGGGATCAAGGCGCGGATGGCTTTCCTTTCAGATATGGGAAACTTGGCAGTCACCGATTCGTCGGTCAGAAGGTCGAGCATCGCCCTGCGCTGCGCAATATCGGACCGGAAGCTGTTTACCAGACAAACCGCGCCTTCACGGTAAGCGCGAACCAAGGGATGGACCGTCAAATCGTAGCGGACCAGGAACTCGTGCGTGCGCACGCGGCGATAGATAACGTCGATCACGAACTCACCCTTGCGGAGCACGCCGTTCTTGAATTCGAGTTGTTCGGGGGAAACCACCTCGGCGGGATTGCCGTGGGCGGTGAAATACTCGGCGAGCAGTTGGTGTTCGCGGGATTCGACGGTTTCGAACGGTTGTTTGAATTCCAGGATGCCGACTTTGGGGATCTTTCGCCCGCCAAAGTCGCGGTACGCCTTCAAGAGGGCGCTGTGGAGGTATTTTACCGAGGGAATTTTTGCCAGTTTGTGACGTTTACGGAAGTCCTTCATCGGACCGGCATCGAAGAATATTTCGGAGAGCAAGTCCTGGTAAAGGACTCCAACCGGGGTTTCCGCGCTGACGTGCGAGAAACGCATCGAGCCATTGTTGATGTGCGAATCCAGGAGGCTGGTGACCGCAAAGTGTTTGTAGCCGGGATTCACCTCGGCGAGCATACGTTCACCGGGCAGCAGATCAAGGCGGTTCAAAAGCGCGGGGGTGGTGAGGACGAGTTGACGCATACGGTCAATCGCCATCCACAAGGCCTCTCCACCTTTTTCCAAGGTTTCGTACTGCCGCCGAGTCAGGAAATGTGGGCGTAAGAAAGCCGAAACCGGCTTTCCGCTAAGGTCGAGATGCTTGGCCCGCATGGCCTCGTGCAACTGCTCTACCCAGCCCAAATCTCGAAACTGTTCCGTATTCAGGAGTTTGTGATAACGGGCAATTGCCTCGTCCACTTGATTCATCGCCGTCGCTACAGGGAAAAAATTTCCATCCATGAGTATGACATAGAGCTACCTTAATGTATAGCAATCCCCGGCCGCATATAACATATAAGGCATTGATTCCATTAGTGTTAGCACATGCGAAAAATCCTTGTCCAGCGGACATGTCACAATTAAGTAACATGCGCCGCCCAATAATCACCCTTTCCCTCTTTCTTTTGACAGCCGCCCAACCGGGCCGCGCCGATGAAGGAATGTGGCTTGTGAACCGGTTTCCTAAAGACGAATTGAAAAAGAAATACGGTGTCGACCTGACCGATGAGTTCCTGCGGCACTTGCAAATGTCGTCGGTGCGCTTTAATAGCGGAGGTTCGGGGTCCTTCATTTCGCCGAATGGCCTTTTGTTCACGAACCACCACGTCGGCGCGGAGTGCATCTTCAAAGTCAGCACCAAAGAGCAGGACTATATAAAGAATGGCTTCCAGGCTCGGGCGAATAGCGAGGAAAAGGCTTGTCCGGATTTGGAAGTGAATGTGCTGTTGCGTATTGAGACGGTGACGGAGAAGGTCAACGATGGCGTCAAAGCGGCCACCGCGCCGGCGGAGGCGAACCGGATCCGGCAGGCGAATTCAACGAGGCTGGAATCGGCGTGCAGCAACAAGGAGAGTGGAAATCGATGTGATGTAGTCATGCTTTACTCGGGCGGGCAGTACGATCTTTACGAATACAGGAAATACACCGATGTGCGGCTGGTATTTGCGCCAGAGGAGGCCATTGCGGCCTTCGGGGGCGATCCGGACAATTTCACCTTTCCGCGCTATTGCCTGGATTTCGCGTTGTTTCGCGTCTATGAGAACGGAAAACCGGCGCAGCCGAAGCACCATTTGAAGTGGTCGAAAACGGGCGCCAAGGACGGGGAGCTGGTGTTTGTATCGGGGCATCCGGGGAAGACGGAGCGTCTGGCGACGGTGGCGGAGCTTGAGCTGCAGCGAGACGTGACGCAGCCTTACGCGCTGGAGATCCTGAAGAAGTTGGCGGACCGTTTGCTGGCTTTTGGCGCCACCGATCCCGAAAACAAGCGGATAGCGCGCGACGTGCTGGCGTCGGTGCAGAACAGTTTCAAGGCCCGGAGTGGATTCCAGCGCGGGCTTCTGGACCCGGAGTTGATGCGATTGAAGAAAGAAGCGGAGAATCGGCTGCGCAAAGCGGTGGCTGACGATCCGGCAAAGCAACAACAGTTTGGCCGCATTTGGGACGAAATTGCGGCGTATGTGGATGAGTATCGGGCGTTCTATGTGGAGTATTCGCTATTGGAACGGGCTCCGGCGACGGGCAGTGAATTGTTTGATTTGGCGCGGAGCATCACCCGTTATGTGGTGGAGAAGCCAAAGCCGAATGCGGATCGGCTGCGGGCGTTTTCCGACGCCGCGCTGCCGGCGACTGAAATGGCAATGTACTCAACGGCCCCTGTTTACGCGGCGTTGGAGGAAGTTGTCGTGGCCGAATGGATGAAGCGATTAGTGGAAAAGCTGGGCGCGGATCACGCCATGGTGAAGAAGATTTTGGCGGGGCGGACTCCGGAGGACGCGGCGAAGCATTATGTGCGCGGCAGTAAGCTGGCCGATGTGGCGGAGCGGAAGAAGTTGACGGCGGGCGCTGCGGCGGTGGCGGCCAGCGGGGATACGATGATCCAGTTGGCGCGGCTCCTGGACGCCGATGGAAGGGCGCTGCATAAGCGCTTTCAAGACAAGGTTGAAGCGGTGCAGACGTCGAGCGCGTCGCGGATTGCGCGGGCGCGGTTCGCGGTCTACGGCGCCAATGAATATCCGGACGCGACCTTTACATTTCGGCTGACCTACGCCGCGGTGAAGGGCTATACCAATGCGGACGGCAAGAAGGTATCGTGGGCGACGGACTTCGCTGGGCTGTACGCGCGCGCCACGGGCGTCGAGCCATTCGCGCTGCCCCCATCGTGGACGAAGGCGCGCGGTGCGTTGCGATTGAAGACGCCCTTTAACTTCGTTTCCACGGCGGACACGCACGGGGGCAATTCGGGGAGCCCGACCGTGAATGCGAAGGGCGAACTGGTGGGAATTTTATTCGATGGGAATATTGAGGGCTTACCTAATCAGTATTTATATCGGGACAGCATGGAACGCTCGGTGCATGTGGCGAGTCAAGGAATTGTGGAGTCATTGCGAAAAGTCTATGGCGCCAAGGGAATTTTGAAAGAGATTGGATTTTAGGCCATGACACGAACGATCCTGTTTTTGCTGTTTTCGATTGCGATGGTGGCGCAGGGCGGATTCCGCGGCCCGGGCCGGTATGAGATTTACAGCCCGCTGTCCCGCAAAGTTCTGGATATGGACCGCAACGACCGGCGGACGGTGCTCCAGTTTGAAAACCGGCGGACGGACAATCAAGTGTGGGACGTCAGCGACGCCGGTGGCGGCTACTACTACATTCGCAACGGCATGAACGGGTTTGCACTGGCGGTGCAGGATGACAAGAACAGTTCGCCGCTGGTGGCGGAGCAATTCAATAATTCGCCCGCGCAGCAGTGGCGTTTTGAGAGCGGGAACGACTCTTCGGCGATTCTGGTGAACCGCAATGGGAAGGCGATTGACATTCCTTACGGCTCCAAGAATGACGGGATTAAGCTCAATTCGTATGGCCGGAACGGCGAGGAGAATCAGCGTTGGCAGTTTCAACCGGCAGGCAATATGAGTGGTGTTAGCGGGAACAATCGGTATGACCGTAACGATAATACGACTGTGCAGCCAGCCCGCGGCCGGTACGACGCACCTGTTTCAGGCCAGGTTGCAGGTGGACGGCGCAATGCGGACGGCGCGTATTTCGACGACCGTGACCGGATGTACAAAATGGACGGCGACGGCGCCTGTTTTTACCGCGACCGGGACTTCCAGGGCGAAGCCGTTTGCGCCACAGTTAAGGCGGGACGGCGGCGCTGGGATTCATCGTTCACGGAAGTCGGTTCCGTGAAGTTCTTTGGCCGGGCGAAGGGCGTGCAGTTGTTTGACAAGCAGGGTTTCCGTGGGAATTCGGTGGAGATCACGGGAGACGAAAGAAACTTTGATCGGAGCACGCGGGGGCTGCGCGGAGCGCCCCAGTCGCTTCGGGTTTATTGAGCGTTTTACCGAGCCGGTGTGTACCCGACAGCGGTAAAGCTACCGGGACGCCTACGCCATTTTCGTACGCGAAGAAACTTTGCTATACTTCCTTAGTATTCCGCTGGCGTAGCTCAGCTGGTAGAGCATCTGATTTGTAATCAGAGGGTCGGGGGTTCGATCCCCTCCGCCAGCTCCACAAAGTTGTCGCGGTTGGCTGATAAGTTAGGTATTACCCGGACAGGTGGCGGAGCGGTCAATCGCAGCAGACTGTAAATCTGCCGTCCCTTGGGACTACGAAGGTTCAAATCCTTCCCTGTCCACCATTTCATCACTTCGGGCCGTTGTAGCTCAGCTGGTAGAGCGCGTCCTTGGTAAGGACGAGGTCACCGGTTCAATCCCGGTCAACGGCTCCAAAAATTTCCCTGAACAGGTTGCCATCGCATGTCGAAAGAAAAATTTGATCGATCCAAACCGCACGTAAATGTGGGCACCATTGGCCACATTGACCACGGGAAGACGACGCTGACGGCGGCGATCACGAAGACGCTGTCCAAGCACAATCCGAAGAACACATTCCGCAGCTTTGATTCGATCGACAATGCGCCGGAAGAAAAAGCTCGTGGTATCACGATTGCGGCTTCGCACGTTGAATATGAGACGGCCAACCGTCACTATGCCCACGTCGACTGCCCCGGCCACGCCGACTACATTAAGAACATGATCACCGGTGCGGCGCAGATGGATGGCGCGATCCTGGTGGTGGCGGCGACTGACGGCCCGATGCCTCAGACCCGCGAACACATCCTGCTGGCCCGCCAGGTGGGCGTTCCGTACATCGTTGTCGCCTTGAACAAAGTGGACATGGTGGAAGACGCCGAACTCCTGGAACTGGTGGAGATGGAAGTTCGCGAACTGCTTTCGAAGTATGGCTTCCCCGGCGACGATCTGCCGGTGGTGAAGGTTTCGGCCTTGGGCGGATTGAACGGCGAACCGCAATGGGAAAAGGCGATTGACGACTTGATGGAAGCCGTCGACAAGTACATTCCGATGCCGGCGCGCATCATCGACAAGCCGTTCCTGATGCCGATTGAAGACATCTTCTCGATTCAGGGCCGCGGCACGGTGGTAACGGGCCGTATTGAACAGGGCATCTGCAAGGTTGGCGAGGAAATGGAAATCGTTGGTTTCCATGACACGAAGAAAACGGTTGTGACGGGCGTGGAAATGTTCAAGAAGTTGTTGGACGAAGGGCGCGCCGGAGACAACGTGGGCCTGCTGTTGCGCGGTATCGATAAAGAAGGCGTGGAGCGCGGGCAGGTTGTGGCCAAGCCGGGATCGATCAAGCCGCACAAGAAGTTCAAGGGCGAAGTTTACGTGTTGTCGAAGGAAGAAGGCGGTCGTCATACGCCGTTCTTCAATGGTTACCGGCCGCAGTTTTACTTCCGGACCACGGACGTGACGGGTGTGGCGCACTTGCCCGCCGGCACGGAAATGGTGATGCCGGGCGACAACGTGCAGATGGAAATTGAACTGATCACCCCGATCGCCATGGACAAGGGTTTGCGCTTCGCGATTCGCGAAGGCGG
>ENA-ORBV01004644-ORBV01004644.1-microbial-mat-metagenome-genome-assembly--contig:-NODE-4644-length-26117-cov-5.499770_pt1 | contig 26117 bp, 18 predicted proteins | sample MGYA00237777_ERZ505514 | MGnify/ENA primary metagenome ERZ505514 (study PRJEB26160, sample SAMN06269048) | microbial mat metagenome | isolation source: Oligotrophic lake microbial mat | place... | reverse complement strand
TCAAGCAGAAGACGGCATACGAGATTCGCCTTAGTCTCGTGGGCTCGGAGATGTGTATAAGAGACAGGAAGAAGGTGGAGAAGCGACAACTTTTCCGTGATTCTTTGCACTGCACAGTCCAGTTGAAACCAAATTTCTCAACAGAGGGCGAATTCAATGAATTTGAATGCTCAGTGCAACATTCAACTTGAAGCCTTGGACACAGAGGAACCAAAACCAGCATCTTGCGGTTGCCATCAAACTGGGGTCTAAATCCCTGAACACACGTGTGGAACTGACCATGGGGAAAACAATGACAGGGTCATCATCAAAAGAGCTAATCCGGAGAGTCCATTGTTTGATTCCATTCAATCATTTGCAGAGCTTGATCCCTTCTAGATCAATCAGTTATGACTTTTTGATCTTGTTTGGTCTCTTTTCTCAAAGGGCCTGATGTGTTAATTTGGTTTGGGTTGTGGCCACAGATAGATTCAAAACTGTGAACCAGATTGTTTCATCTGCCTGTTGAGCTGCAAATCACATGACTTAACCCTCTTCTCTCACAGAAGTAAAAAGTGAGGGATCTTAAGCAGGGATCCCCACCCAGAAGACACATGGTGCCTTCAATTGATAAGCTCTTTGCAAGATCCTAATGATGTTAGCAAGCCCTTAAATGTTGAATCTGAATCAGAGGATCAGATGGCTCTCAATTTGGGGTCATTTCTCAACTCAACTTGCAAATGCCAAAACACATTTTTGTTTGTCTGCCATTCCAGACCATTGTGGTGTCACAATTGTTGAATCGGGTTGCTGATAGTTGTGGACAAGTTGGGGGTAAAGAGCTTTTGTTAGATCTAGATTTCTGGTTGTGATGCAAACACGCAAACCGTGATTTGTTTGCATTCAGTTCTTGATTTCACTCGAAGAAGTGTCACAATGACATCACTTCCCGTTGCCACATTTAGAGCTGCATGACATGCAATGACCCATGCCATCACTTGAATGTCTATTAGTCTTATCTTCCTTATTCCTGATGATGTGTGGAAATGCAACATTGTGCTTGAATGCTTTGTTGAACTGTGTCAGAGTGTGTGCACAAACCATTTCTTTGTCTTCAAGAGATGGCACAAACCTCTTTGTGGAGATGATGTATAGCACAATCCTGCTCTTGTTTAAGGATTGGACATCACATCCAGTAACACATTAGACCCAATCCATGCATTGATGCTGTTGAATCCAAATAAGAGATTTCAGATTTTGTTGGACTTTTTAAACACCGTTCAGACTTCAGTCTCTTGGCAACACAAGTGAAAAAAAGTGTGTTAGAGATGTGGTGGATCATGCAAGGTCTAAAGAATCTTTCTTAAGTCTTCAGACCACATGATCTCAATTAAGACCTAGTTTCAGGCTGACCAGTCTTCATGCCTATTTTTGGGACTCAATCAGCAGCAAATGATGGCAGTCCGGATCCAGGAAGCATTTGAATCCCAAATTTGCATGTGACGTCATGCGATACATCTGCCACCAATGAATCAGAGTTTCGTAACCATGATGTTGCGTGCACGCACAGCATGGACAAGAAAGCAGATGTACATTACAGTATTTCGGATTGCTGTTGCATTATTCGTTCTTCACAACAAAGAGCAGAGACGCAGCTACTAGCTAGCAATAGATATACAGTAGCAAAGAAATTAATTGTAAAATGAGACAACAATTCGCTTTTGTTCTGCTGGTTGGGCTATGGAGCCTGGGAAATGCGTTTCTTCTACAAAATAGCAGGTGTATTCCCAACGCCTTGTCGTCGCCATGTAAAACGCTCCAATCCACTCCCCTTCGATCTGCCACAGATGAAAGCAGCACCGATGCAGCAGCACCCTCTACTCCAGCGCCAGTCCTGGATGGAAAACGCGTATTACCCTACAAGATTATGAAATCAGGTTTGAAGGGACACACCGTGGCAGGTGTCTACGCCCTTTTGAATTCCGACTACAAGCGAGGCACCGAGGGATGGGAATCTGTGGAATTCGTGGGAACCACCATGGATATGGATGCGTCTCTGGAACAACACGTCCAAGAAATGGAGGGCGGCAAGGTGGCTCATGTTCGAGCTCTGACATTTGCCATTCCCTCGAAAGCCGCCATGGAGGATCGAGTCAAATTGTGGAGAAAATCGGCTTTGGAGGCAGGCGGTTTGAAATTGGAGGCAGCGGACTATTTATTGGACGACGACGATGACGACGACGATGATGACGATGACGAGTTTGACCCCGCAATGATGGCGTCGGCTTCGGCGGCAGCTAAAGATATTGTGTCTCCCTTTGACCCTTCTGAATCTAACGAAGTCAAGGCAGGAGGAGATGTCGAACTGACGCTGACCAAGGAAAATGTGGACAAAGTGCTGGACGAGGTTCGGCCCTATTTGATTGCTGATGGAGGTAACGTGGCAGTTGAAGCAGTAGAGCCTGCAACGGGTATTGTATACTTAAAACTTGAAGGAGCTTGTGGTACGTATTCGTGAATTTGTTGGCGAAAAATTAATGCTTGCTCAAATACGACAGGTTCTTACTGGCTTTCGTTCCTATTAAATTTTTCAGGCTCTTGCGCTTCCTCCACGGTGACTATGTCGATGGGAATTGAGCGAGTACTGAAAGAAAACTTCAGTGGATTTAAGGGGGTTCATCAGGTAGAGGATCCCGCACTGGCTGGGCCTACAGAACTCACACTAGAAGAAGTCCAGGCAGAATTTGACCGCCTATACCCGGCTATTATTGCAATGGGCGGAGTCTCAAAGATTCTCAGTGTCGAGCCTGACGTTGGAGTTGTAAATATGACATTCCGTGGCTCCAACAAAGTGAGGCAGGGATTAGAGCTTGCGATCTTGGATCTTCCCTTTGTCAACCGAGTAAACTTTGAAATGGGCGAAGATAACTAAATTGCAGTACAGTACGGATACACTGCAACCATCTTTAAGCAGGAAGAGCTGAACATAGCCAAATAATTTTTGATTTGAAACAAACCGAACCTTATTGAAAAAGCTTGATTTTTTGGGTGGCCTATTTGCTTACTGCCGTCGCAATAATCTGCCTCCTGACTTGGCGCTGGAAAGTGTTTGCCGTTCCTGCTCCGCATACTAGCTAGTAGTGGCACGAGCCACCGCACCCGTACAGTAGGATTGCACTGTGCCTGGGGTCATACCAGAAAAAGACATGTGTTACTAGCCTACTAGAACTGCTATCTACTGAAGTAGCTGGCTACGGTACTTGGCCAACCACCTGGAATACAAACACTGCATAGAAGATTCTGTCCACGACTCATTTGGTTGAGTCGAGTCGTGATCGTTGAGCAGAAGCGAGTCCCGGTTTTAGTCTTGACTAAATAACCCACATACACGCGATGGCTTTTGAAAATCGATTGAAGGTTAATTAATTTTTCTCTCGAGAACTACTACGACAACAACCGTTGAAGAGCACCCTCAAACAACCTTCAACCTGCAAAGCGGTTGCTATTGATCCCATTCCATTCCCATTAGTATACGTCGTTGGTTCTTGCACATCTATAGCATCGAGCAACGGGGTAACCAGTTGAGGCAGTTGCTATTTTACGATCACAAGGAGCCTCCATCAAAGAAACTTCGTTTTTTCACGAGAGCATAAACCATCCCAAAAAAGATTGATTTTCCACTAGGCACAAAATTAATCAAGCAGCCATGTTCGGCTCCTCTTCGATTGATTGTCAGCAAAGTGCTTTGTCAATTATCAACAGCGAAAAATTAACTCCAGCTCAAAAATCTGCATACTGCTTCGACAGGGGCATCTGCGACAAATGCGGTGTCAAGACTCATTGGGTGGGCCCTTTTAAACGACGACCATATACGAACGAACGCGTGTGGGATGGAATTTGTCGAACGTGCCGACCAGAAGAAATTCCTGCCGAAGCCGCTGGCGTTACAACTAGCAGTAGCCCAGCACTCATAAATCCCTCGCAAATGTTTGGCCAACTCCAGAAAATGGCTGTACCGCCGGAAGTTTTATTGGCCCACACCGCGACGGCTTTTCAAGCTGTTGGGAAAGGTGTCAAAGCTGGCGCGACAACTGTCAAAGGAGGCATTGGTACTTTGAATGACAACTTCCAAAAGGAATTTAAAAATAGCACCGCTAATGGAACGTCACGGGGGCTCAATGTCTTTGGACACAATGCCACTCGAACATCCGGTTCTCGGTCTGACCAGCAGCAACAACAGGCAAGCCAGCAGCCAAATTTGCAACAGCAACAATCATCTTCCTTTTCCAAGACGGAATTTGCCAGTCTCAAGAACCGGTTTCAAACCAATGAAAATACACCCAAAGAAGGGGATTTACTGTTGGACGACACTACAGTTTCTTCAGCTGAGTCTGATACATCTTCCAGTCAGCTGCAGGGAGAAGCTATGAAAGGGAAATTGGTGAAGACTCCCTTCGGCAAGGGTCAAGTGGTAGACTATCGCTCTGACGACGATATTTATGTGATTGACCTACACAGCAATAAAAACCTTGATATGAATGGTGGCACGGCTGCTGTCGCAACTTCCCCTCCAACCAATACCAAACTTTTTTGCAAAAAAGAATCTTTTTCCATGGAACACCCAAATCTCAATCGACAAAAACAGGCCATGGAGCTTAATGAGGCTTATGAAAGCCTCGAAAAGATGAGACGTCTTAATTTAGAGCTGGAATGTCAAGAACGGGGCGTTGCCCATTGTGATTTTGACATGTGCACCATGTGTCTACTCCATGGAGAGCCACAGCACGAACAAGATGGGAAAAAATTTCATCGCATCCGCAAGTTTGTGCGAGAAAGCCAGAAAAATTTGGGGACCCAAAAGAAGGCGACGCCCTGCCTTTTTTGCGCAGCGCCTACATGCGTGGATCATTCCAGCCCGGCGTTTCGCAAAGAAAACATTACGTCGTGCTTGGAGTGTTGCAAGTTGTTTGAATCCGAATATGTTGTCGATTGTATTAATCAAGCTCATGGTGTGCACGAGATGACTGCAGCTGGACAAGATCACAGTGAAGATACTGTCGCCATGCGAGTACGACCACTGGACCACATGATGGACCTCTACGATCGCGTCCTATTGCTACTGCAGTACAGTAGCCAGTACATTGAATCTATTGCCGCGGCGTTGGAAGAGAATACCAAGAAATATAACAATGTCAACGTGGGGGCATCTTCTGCAGGAATTGCCTCGGGAGCCCTGGGAATTGCAGCTGCAGCGGCCATCTTTACCCCTGCGGGCCCACCACTCCTCGTAGCTTCCTTGCTGTTGGGCGGAGGTGCTACCACCGTCCAAACTGGAACAGAGGTGGTCAACTATTTTAGTGAACCGAACAAGTTTGCCGACAAGATCATTGTTCTCGTTGGAATGCTGCATTCGTTGCTCAAAGTTAAGGAGAATTTGCGAGAAATATTGACAGCGCGTCTGCTGGAACAAGAAGGTAACCCAGAGATTGAACGGCTGAAAAAGAGTCTCCATGAATTAAGGGAGAAGCAACGAGAAGCCGCTTTTAGATATGGGACTACTGTAGCCAGCACTGCTGTCTTAGGTGGGGTGGCGATGGCTGGAGGTGGAGTGGCGATGGCGGAAGTGGCCGCTGGAGCTGCTGGAGCTGCTACCCTTGAATCAGCTGCCATCGTGTCGTCGGTCGAGGTGGGTACTTTAGCAGGTCGAAATGCCAATATGCTTTCAAAATCGGGAACTGCTATTGCTCGCGGGGCTCGATTTGCTCGATTTGCTGGTGGAGCTCTGAGCGCTGCAACATTGGCTCTGGAAGCTCGAACTCTCAACAATACGCTCGAGCAGATCAAAGCTGGTAACCCTTGCGAAAAAGCCGATACGTTACGCAGAATCTTAAAGGAACTCCCCTTGTTGCCTACTACAGAACAACTGGACGACGAATGCCGTATTTATATTGGCGCCATGTCGAACCGCGTCAACGCGACGGCTTTGGAGGATGCTATCAATTTAATCGAAAGCAAGGCCATTCAAGAGTGGCAAGTGACCAAGTCCACGATTTCCGGAGGGCATTCAGACCCGGGCGATGAAATGGCGCCTGCGGGAGCTTCCATTTTGGATGGCGAGGATACAGCAGTAGGAGTCGACGATGCCAACGACGAATTGGCACTCTTCAGTTCGGCGCTGCGTGACTCTCAAAACCTGAAGCGCAATACCGAAACACGTGTCGAAAGTGGAGAGTCGAAAACGCCAGAAGAGACAAACATAGTTTAAAGTTAGCTCGTGACAGGGCATGTTGGCCGAACGAGACTGGTGGCTCCGACTCAAGCATTCCTCGAATTGTTGCAATGTAATAATTATGTTCCATAACAACTTCATAACCCACTTCTAGCCTTCGGATCAACACCGAAACCATGAATTTGTAGAAGCCTTTGATGGCGCTTGCTTTCGCCGCCAAGTGTCAGAAAGAAGAAGGGAAGCAAAAAGACTTGCTTGAGCTACTAGTAGCCTAATACGTAGCTACTGTAGTAGCTAATTGTTACCACAAAGTATTTGAAGCCCAGCGACGCGAAACCCTACAGGCGAAACATACTTCACGCATAGGAGAGTAACCAAAAGATGGGCGCTACGGACACGGTACAAAGGCATTGTCTATTATTTTTAGAATTCAAAAACAATGTTCCGGTAGAGCGTGGCACACACTGATTCTTGCTAGTAGTCAGCCAATGAAATCATCATTATATTTTTGTTTTGGGAATCTCAAGTGCGGATCGTGGATTGTTGGTCTTGAAATGGATTGCTTGCGGAACAATGAATGATCCGATCGACGAGGAGTCATGACGAGGGTGCATTCATTGGTTGATGGGTTCATTGATTTAGGATGTACCTTGGAGGGTAATAACAATCCTTCGGGTATGACCACCACCCCAACCACCCGTGTCTCGGTGTTCTAAAAAAGAAAAGTGAAAAACCGCGGAACTAAATGAGCTGCGTTGTGCTCGTGACACATTTGATTGTGTGTGATTTTTCTCTTGGCATGTAACGAAAAGGAATAGGAATAGAAATCTTACCATTCAAATAAATTCCTTGCCACGTTCCCAGAGCAAGTCGTCCATTCTTGATCTGAAAAATGAAAAAGAAGAACAGATAGGGCAGAGTCATCGCAAGGTGAATACATAAGTAGAATTCAAAAAGTGACAGCCCAAATTACCAAAAACAAAAAACAAAATGTCAAATCTTACAGGAATGTTGAGACTGGGTCCCATGAGACTTGATTTGACATGACCCGGCATGTCATCATCACCTTCCATGGTATGAAGGAACGTTCCATCACGACACCATTTTGCTGGCACTGTTATGATACGAACATTTCATACGTTCGTAGTTGTAGAGTGAAGCCACCAAAAACAACCATGCCATGTTGTGAGCTACTCCCTCGCAACCAAAACAGAAATAAAAGAGAAAAACTCACGAGACGCAATAAAAAGACGTACCCAATAAATTCAATGCCACTTCCATATCCCGTCGGACATCGGGATCGGCATTTTCATTAATGGTCAAACTCGCCGAAGTATGTTGAATGAACAAATTGCACATGCCAATTTTGATTTGCGACAAGTCGGAAGAAATGGCCTTGTGGACATCATTGGTCACCAAATGACATCCCCTGGAAGGCGCCGTAATACTGATTTCATGTTGAAACCAAAGAGGAATTTTAGAAGCCATGGTATTTGTGGAGGAAGAAGAATCGCTGTCGCTCGATGTGGATGCCGAGCACGAGGATGATGATGATGACGACGACGAAGCTGTTGTGGTTGTTGGGTTGGCAGTGAAAGCAACGGTGGCGTTGAGAATGAGAAGCAGAAACGTGGCAAAGGAGGCGACAGTTCTGGCCATGGTCCTTACTTGGCTCTAGCTAGTTATAGCAGTAGCTTGTAGTTCTAACTTGCGCAAGTAGCTCTGTCTGCGGAGTAGGAGCGGTAGACTACAGTATCATATCGAGCGGCAAAGACAACAAGCTACTACTATTAGAGCCAAAGAAGAACCGGATAGAGTTGCGAAGTTCTTCTCACACAAAAAGCGATCATCGATCTTCTTGGATCTTTCTCTTCGTACGTACGTCGTACGTCTTCGACCTTTTGTGTTGCGTCAGGATATCCTGAGTAGCTGTGCGACCTCAAAATCATCCACAGGACGCTGACTCACTCACTATCACAATCAAGATTCACAACCATCACATCAGATGAGAAATACTATGTAGATACACTTTAGTCAACCTTCCATCCATCCATCCATCCATCTATACTCTAGCTAGCTAACTGCTAGGGCGACAACGTTTTGATATGGAACGGCGCCCATGCAAGTCTACTAGCTAGTCACAAATTTATTTGGAAGAGAAAGAGGCATTCCTACAGCAGCAGCAGTTGAGTGGCGAGCAAGTCATTGCTTTTCGTGACGACGCAAGAAAGGTTTCCCACTTTCTTTGTGGTTGCAGAAAAAAGATGATGTTCCAATCCTTGTCCAGGAAAAAATCTCATCTCCCTTGGATGTTGTTTCTGTTGGTATTTCTTTTTGGGGATTATAATAGTGGGACTGGTTGGTGTTTCGGCTGGATTCCATCCATGGTCGTGTCCAGTCGTCCAACGAGCAGTCAAAGAACTAGTAGTACCAATAGAGGTGGGAACCTGGAAACCTTTCATCGACAGTCATCCGCATCGTCACTCAAGGGGGCTTCGTGTTATGGCATCAACAAGAAATTCGATGATCCCGAGGATGATGGTGCTAAACAACTTTGGTCACGGCGGAGAGCAGTCATGTCCATAATTCTTTCTGGCCCAGCCCTTTTATTCCAACAAGAAATAGCATCTGCTGCAGAAGAAAAAGAGTCCACATGGGACACTACTACCACCACCAATAACAACAATAATAATGACAACCGTCCCTTTGCGCCGACGGTCGAACCCTTGATTCCGGCCATGCTTGTATATCAAATATTACAACGCGCACTCAAACTTGCCAATGAATGGAATGCGGCCATTGCCGTTGGAGAAGATCCGCCCGAACAATACGCTATACAAACAAAATTGCAAGCTCTCTTTGACAAACCCTCCGACGCGCCCTATCCACGACGCGTCACTCGGATTTCTCGAAAATCACTCTATGCGTTGGAAGATAGAGATAAAGTCGAACAATGGTGGGCCTCCTCCCAAAGTAATACTACATTTGCCACGGCGGCATTGTCAGGACGATTGGTTCGATCGTGCTGCAATGTGTACACGGCCAATTTGCGATTCAATGGCCAACAATACTTGTTGACTGCGGATCCCGCCACTCGCAAAGAATTGATTCGCAGTGAGGCGCTGCCGAGTGTTCAAAACGTGGTGACATCCGATCTAGATTTGCGAGATTTATATCGGAATCAATTGCAAACTTGCGTCGAGGACTTACAAGCCGAACTGTACAGCAAGGATGTGGACCCCATCGAAGTCCAAGCCTTGATTCAAACATCCCTGCAAGCCATGGATCAGTGGTTGTCGCTGATTCGACAAGCGGATATACAACAAGCACAACAAGTTTTGAATCAAATGATCACGTCATCCTCCTCCTCCTCCGTTCCTCCATTGAAATTACCAAATGTTGAGGCTCTCACAAGCCTCTAGCTAGCTAATAGCAAGTATGTAGACGAAACTGACGCAATCTCGACTAGGAAGAGTTGGGAAGTTGAGCTAGATAGAGCGGCTATCTTATTTTATCCGATAGATTGCATCAAAGTTGTTGCTTCACGAAGGGTTGAGATTACGCCTCCGAAGCACGCTTGCCGCCCCAGATCCAGATCTTTTTAGGGACAGAGCATTCAAAAAAAGCCGTGGTCCAATCCGATTTGTTTCCACGCCAGCACACCAACACTCATTGCTTCGCTTTGTTTCATCATCTTGGGGCCATCTCCTGCCAACTGAACTGGGATTATTTCAATAGGCACATCCTCCATGGAACCATCTTCATCGCAGTCGTCGCCAAACAGCGCAAGATCATGATTCCAAGCTTGTTGGTTTTGAGATTTTGAGGAAGGAATATCCTGCTCTTGCGCTTTCGTAGGCTTGTCGTCTTGCTCAACGCTCGGCTGGGTTGGAGTAGCTTCTGCCTTCTGCATGTTGACTAATGGAAAGAACTTGGCTGGTTGCACTGGCTGCAGAGGATAGATGGGATCGGTGACTGCTAAAGCGAGGGATGTGACAGTCGCGTAGCAATCTCGGATTCAAAACTGTGCCGACGAGATCATTGAGGGAAATATCGCACTCTGCTCAAGTTGTTGAAGTCGTGTAAACAAGTACTACTAGAGTCTTGTTGGAACCAGAATTCGGCGAGCCATCAATTCTTTGCCTTCTTTGTCATTGCTCAAGCCTCACAGCCGTCGTCAACTAACTTGATTCGCCTACATGTTCATATCGCAAGATAATAACTATTTAAATCGTCATTGGAACAATATGTTCACGTGTCGGCAAAGTCTTTGTATCACTGTTCCCTTAATAATATTTGTTTATAAACCAATTGGCTTTATTATGGAATCTATAGCTCGAAGCGTTCACCGGCAACGTCTTCCATATTCCAGTCCGGGTCAAGCAATAAGAGTAGCTAGTCTCTTGCAGACTATATACTACTGGCATCCCTGCCCCGTCTTGTGTACTGGCCTGAATTCTATATCGTTTGCTGTACTTCCGTCTCATAACATCAATATTGTTTCGCTCTTTCTAGCTTGCTTTATCTTGGTATCTTTATGAAAATATCTCTTGACCCTGTATATCATGTCCCCTTTTTGTTGGATTTGAAATGGTCGTTGCTATGTCTTGTGTTTTCGATTTTCGTTTTTGGTTGGTTTTGTTGATTCTTCTTGTTCTGGTACTGCTGCTGCTATGGAATATACATCCAACGCCCCTTCTAGACCAGCACACTCTTTTGCATGGCCCACTCGCGTTGCTTTTTTTCATAGGCGTGTTGCTTCAAAAACCGAAATCCACCCGCCATGGCCCGGGCGGGACTGCCCGTGCAACTAACAGGCGTGGCGCGCAGTTTTTTGGGAGATGCCGGAGGTGTCGTCATGGCCGCAAATACGCGTCTTGGGAGTGTCCGCAAATAAGAAGGTCGAGGAGACGATGGTACGGATGGATCCTGCCTTTCCTCTGTGGCAGCATTTCTCCTCTGTGAAGTGGACTCACGTTCCGCCGCGTCATTGCTCTTCCAACGGCGGTGGCCGCTACTCGTGCTATGTTTGCGATCATGGTGATCACGATGATGGCTGTGGCTGTGGCTGTGGTGGCGATGATGGTGATGGTGATGGTGACGATGGTGATGATCACTGCTGCTGGCTCCCTGTTCCATGATGCCTTCATGACGGTGTGGTCGTCGCAACACTACTGCTGTGGGCGACCTGGAACGAGTCGCACTAGCAGCAGTAGGTTCCGATCGGTGTCGGCGAACATGGTTACGGTGTCTCCTCGTTGGTGTTGGCGTGTTGGGTGCTGACATTGATTTCTTATTTTTGGTATGGCCTGCCTACTTTGTTTGTTTTTATGTGGACTATTGGTTGGTGTTCCTTGAAATTGATTCTATCCGATAGCACTAGTACGTATTGTGAGCTGAGCGAAGCGGTTTTGTGGGCCAAGCGGTTTTGCGTGAGCCCAGAAGGTTCCGATTGCCTTTTTACTGGTTACCTTGGCCAATCGTGAGAGCTTTGGAATCGTGAGAGGCATGCTGGAACAAGAGTGCACCAAGATGGTTCTCCCAAATTTGTCGACCACGATACAGTAGACGCGTTTATGACCGTTAAAAACGGGGAAGGTATCTCGAGCACGTACCAATGATGTAGATAATCGCACACTTATTCGTTGATATTCGAATTTAAAAAGATCCAGCCATGCCAGGCGGCATGCGCCTAAAGTTGTTCTTACACTATTCTCTCGTGCTGTTACTAGGTAAGTAGACTGCTATGGTTAACACTACTTGTGCAGGTGTTATCATGATGCACTACGAGCAGATGGAGGAGCTGATAGAGGTTGGTGAGCACTGGTGCAAAAGCATTTTAAGTGCACCGCAAAGAAAAATGACGTTATTTCACGGTGCAACGCGCCGAATTTGAACTCGTGTCATGGTGTCTGCTGTTCAGTCATTAATCTCGGCAACAGTGGAGTCATGAGTGGAACTTATGTTGATCTCATTTAGATCTCATGTCCGTCTTAGGCTTTCTTCCTTGTCTCACAGTTGCCCAACCTAGCTAGGTCCGGAGCTTGGAAGGGCTGAGGCTAGGCCACAAAATTCTTCAAACTAGACCTAACTAGCAAGTCTTGAAGTGTGACAGAGCTCCATGGTGAGCGAGCGAGTATAGGAAGGGCTGCTAGCTCGAAGTATTGGAACAGTATCTACTCTCCTGGCGATGGAATGACTTGGATGCATGATGCACCGATGAAGGCGCGTGTCGTCTCCCAATAAAAGTTGCCTTGCAGCATAGTCCAATGGGAAACGAACTGTCTTGTGCGTGGGCAAGTTGTGCGGTCTTCTTGATTAAGAGTAGAGGTAATGCGGTACAAAAATGAATGGATCAATGAATCGCTCGGCGGCATTGTCATACTTTTGCAGCTGAAGCGTGCCCAGACAAAATTTGAAGCCGCATCAATCCTCGCCCGCATTGCCAATTTTTGCTGTCCGCATCATCTTCGAGTTCCACTTTCTCATGGTCATCACCAGAAACGACATCGTTTTGGTCGCTAGATGGCTACTAGATAGCGAGGGTCGCTCGTCATCCAACCCTTCGCTTTGTGTCTGTGCCACTGGAAGAAAAGCCCCGGGTTGAGAGAGCATTCCGAGACAGGTTTTATTTGCTATGCCTCATGATCAAAAAATAGAAGGTAAACAACTTTTGATTGGATGGTGAGTCCCTACATTACTATCACTATTTTATGGTAGTATAAGGGGCGCTTGTCTTGCTGCCTCACCACCTTCACGCATAATTGTTGTTTCAACGGTTCATACAATTGGCTTGACGCCGTCGCCCTTGGCCTCTTTTTCGTTAGCTTATTTGCCTTTCTTCCCATCTTCGGAGTCTGAACTTTATTCATCACTGGAGTCCGACTCATCAGAAGAGTCGGAACTTTCATCACCAGAGTCGGAACTTCCATCACTGTTTTGAAGATCACTTACCTCGGATGGCATTTCGGCCCAACCAGCCTCAATCTTCGCAATACCATCTCGAATGGCTTGCTGGTTGCTCTTCACAACTTCGAGCATAGCTTGACTTTCATCTTTCACGCCCAGTTTCTCAACGAGTGCAATGCTCATGTCCTCTAGATCAGCCTGATGTTTCATGATCTTGACTGTCAAGGCAAACTGATCGTCAAAGTCGGACATGACGGCGTAGGGCTCGTCCTCGTCGTAGTCTTCGTTTTTTTCCACCAAGAAATCCTCTTCGCTTGACATGTGTTCAATTTCCTCCATGATCTTAATTTGTTCTGTGTTGACCTCCTTCAAAACATAGGATGTTGGTATGCGGCCAGTAGTATCATCTTGAAGACCTCGGAGAGAACCTGCAACTACAGACGCCGCCATCGACGAAAGAGACAAGAGAGAGAAGGTGCTGGATAGTTTCATGATGGAGATTTACTTTTGCGTTGTGATTTGTGTTGAAATAATTAAATTTTGAGCTTTGTGAGCTATGGGCCTATGGCTTCGTCGGTTCTGTTGTGCTCTTCTGATGATTTTTGTGCATTGATTACAGTACGAATCCTGCTTTTTACTATTCAAATGTAGCGTTGAAAATATCCGAAGCTCGCCTCGCGTCAACACCCAGTGAGGAATGGTTTTACACGAAAAGACCTACTACTACTATCCTGGTACTAGCTAGTACTGTTGTTAAATATGTAGGATCTGAAGTTCTAAACCTCTTCGAAAAAGGTACAGTAGTTAAGTAATTCATGCCTTCTACGTACAATAGTGTTACAACCCTGGTATGTATTCTACAGCTACGCAGTCCGGCATCCAGAGCAGAGACATTACACTACGATGGACAGCATGGCTCCTAGGACTGAAGCTAACTATAGTAGCTCTAGCAAGATACACCGGATGGTTGGTCTTTCTGGGCATTGCTACACCAGATTGTGGGTATGCCTGGATGCTTGCGCTTTGTGCTGTCAACGGGTCACAAGTGGCAAACATCATGAACGTCACTGAGATGACTGCATTCGAAAAATGTCAAACAAGATCCACATTTGATGGATCCAAGCCTCAACGAATGGATTGGTCTCTAGAAGCAGCCTGGCCGGCGAAAACGAAAGTGGTAGATGGAGCCCTACTGCTGCGACTGAGTTGGAGATAACCGTGTCGCGTCGTAAGAAGGGATAACTCCTGCTCGGAAGTCAAGGTAATGGTGTCGGTACACGGGCATTGTCGTCATCTCCACAGAGCCAAATTTCCCCAACTGCTCCAGCCAGTCACTTGGGCGTGACCAACAAAGGTGGAACCGAAATTTGAGGTGGTTTTGCGTTGGAGACAGAACATCGCTCGCGTCGCAGTGACTTTTGCTTCGCGGCTGACGCAACCTTCTATTCTTTAACTCAGACTTGAAATAAAATAAGGTGAAGGACATTGCTAGCTAGAGGCTCACTAGGCAAGCGAGCAGAGCGTCCGGACAGACAGCGACGGAAGTTGGTAAGGATGGATAATGGCTGAGCAATCGAGACGATGACCTCCCACGTCGTCGTTCCAAGTCAACAGAAACGAAAGCGACGCAAGAAACAAACAAAGAAAAAGGTGGTTGACTTGGTGGACATACCCAAGTGCGGTACCGAGGAAACTAGGCCACCAAAGCGATCAAGCAACCAAAATGCGGAATTCGCCAGGCCCGGAAAGCTTTGGGAGATTGGTGCTGCTCGATTGCAGAGTCTTTTAGGCCGACTACGTAGCCAACTCAAAGAGGCGAATGCTAGAGGTGACATTGTCGTTGACTGGCTAGGGTTTGATTCTGCTGACAAGAAGGCTATCCAGAAGGCAGAGAAAGAGAATGCGAACACCAAGGCCGCTGAAATTGAACAAATCAAGAAGATCACCGGAGCTCGTATTTCTCAATTGGATCGCGAGTTTTGCGTGACCGAGGGAGTCTACATCTCTCCCTGTGCCTTGAAATCGGCGATCAAGCTTGGCATGCTAGATCTTAGCGAGTTCACTGACCACAAAGAAGAGCTGCATGTAGACGAGATTAAACCCGAAGACATTCTGCTGAGCTTGAAATCTTGGATGTCGGATTATTCCGAAAGGCGACAATTCTACCGGGTTTTGATGATGGTCGATCAATTCCAGAAGAAGAAGGGCTACCCCAAGTCCGAAGTCTCATTAGAGCTCAATTTACACCCACCGAACGTGACGAGCTGATGGACGTCATTCGCTGTGTCGCAAATACAAAAGGAAATTAGAGTAGCTGAGGAATGGGGAGAGGACAGACAGTTGGCGCAGAGGATTCTAGTATGCAGTGACTAGCTTTGAGCCTTGTGTGCAATGGTGAATGGTCTTGGTCACCTTCACAACTATGAACAAAACCTGATGTCTTTATGACTTGCACCATCCTTCATAAAATTAATGATAACAGCAGAGCAAAACAACTTTGTATGATTTCGTGAAGAACATGACATGTTCTCTTGAATTTCATTTGACTGCTCAGTCTTGTTGAAGATGAGCTAAAAGGTGTGTGTCCAGTCCTACAAGAGATGTGACCAGACCAGGTGGTGCTGTTGTGGGGTGGGCATGCTCATCTCATTCCTGTGGGCTGTGAGAAGCATTGTGTTTTTGTGCATTTGGTGTCATCATTTTTTTTCATCTGATTCACTTGATGGCTTCTGTTAAAGTTAATGATCTTCTAGTCCACAATCATGCTGTTGTGTGTTGTGACCAAAAATTGCAAAGATAACTTTAAGGTGCAGTCTGTGCAACTGTGCACTACGCTAAAAGCTATAGGCAAATTAGGGTATTGCAACTGCACTAGCAACTTTTGAATTGGTTGGTTTTGAAGTCATGGAAGCCGTCTTGACAAAGGACAGGCCTTGAAGCAAGCCAGATTTGTGCAACTGTCCTTGCATGTCCAGCTGTTTTCTCTGTTGTGTGTCTTGGCATAGCAAAGGAGCATAAATGACACATTACCATTTCTATGGGGAAACAGCAAAAAGTTCGAATGTTGAGCGCTCGTCTTCAACACAGCATCGGACATTCTTGTGTTGAAAGTTCATCTCAGATGACATGCAGATTTGAGAATCCTTGAAAGCGGTGACAAGCAAACATCTTCAGACAAACTCAAATTTCTCATATGATTTGTTATGAAATTGATTCTGACATTGTGGTGCTTGCGCTACATGGTTTTTGTTTCTGCCAATTGTGTTGCATCATTGCATCAAACGCGGTTGTTGGAGGCATCAACAGATCATTTGCTGTGTCTCTTTTTGAGAATCTAAGGATCATTTGGTATGTCTTTTCCACTGGAAAAGAAAATAGGAAGATACAATCTGTACTAAGCAGCTCACAAAACATTCACACTTGGTGACAAGCTTTCCAACAAAAAAGATGTGTGTTGTCCATTCTGTGATGAAGGCAACACGCAAAATGACATCATAGAACGCACATGGACTCGTCTTCAGAGGTGATATTTGAATCACGATTCACCAAGATCAATTTTTTTTAAATATCCAGGCGACATCCGCTCGACTGCGTGATGATGGAGTGATGATTTCGAACACGCTCCTGTAACGGTTACAACCACCCGACACCAACAACACATAATTCGCCACAGATCAACAATCACAATACTAGTAGTACTCTGAAGTCCTCCGCCATACTACTTGAGCTAGCTAGGCCTAGTAGCAATCTACTCGTTACTAACAGCAGCAACAACGGCCATCACTCTCCACTGCTCAACAAAACCAACAGTCGAAAACTGCTTCACTTGCGACAGCAATATTCCTTCACCACAGCAGGGTTGACACTCGTAAGCCACACCAACAACACGGTATTCATTCAACAACGCCAACAAGAGTACAATACCTACCTTTTCCACTTATTAGAATAAAGACAACAATATTTTACAAAACCATGCCTCTTTTATGGTGTGACCATGCCAGCTCGTATGTGGCAGAATTGACGGATGAAACCCAACGAAATGTCGATTATGTCCTCTTTGAATTGACCAATCCAAAGTCTTCTTCGCCTTGTATGGAACTCTTTTCCAAAGGCAAGGGGGGTCGTGCCGCTGTGACGGAAATTTTAGTCCCCGAATCTTCCCGCGTCATTACCGGTGCCTTTTTGGCCAGTGCCATTGATGAACGTGGAAGTGTCGTGAGTGTACGACGCAAATACATTCACATTATTTGGGTGGGACCCTCTGTGAGTATCATGGTCAAGGGAAAAGTCAATACGAGTTTGACACAATTTTTCAAAGACATGTTTCCAGGATGTGCCATGTACACGCAACTGAGGTAAGTCATTTAATTTTTATTACCACGAGGGTTGCACTTTGATTTAACCCAAAGCAACACTTATCTAACCGTGCATTTGTATTGGCAACTACTCTCAGTGATGGTGATGTCGATGATTTAGAGCCCAATGTATTGGAACGTCAATTGTTGACTGCAGGTGATAAAGGGATGCGGTACTCCTTCACGAATCGAACCTTGATTGGAAGTTTGTCGTTGGATGAAAGCTCGTATAATAATTCGGAACGACGGCGACAAGCCGAAGAAGAAGAAATGGAACGACGACGAGCACGGGCTGCGGATGCGGAAGCAAGACGGAAAGCTGCAGAAGAAGAAAAAAAGAAAAAGGAAGCAGAAGAAGAAGCCAAACGACAAGCCGCCGAGGCAGAGGTTGCAAGAAAAAAAGCGGTGGAAGAGGAAAAGCGACGGAAAGCAGATGAGGAACGAATGAAACGACTACAGGCACAAGAAGAAGAGCGCAAAAAACAAATTGAAGAGCAACGATTGGCGTTTGAAAGAGAACAAGCGGAGAAAGCCAGAAAAGCAGCTGAAAAAGCAGCCATGACGCCCAAGGCAGCCTTGAGCGACAAGAAATTAATCATGCTCATCTCTTCCATGTCGGGAAATATGACGACTTCGACCAATCAAGCACAGGCACAAAGTTTGTTGGCAAGTCTGGAAGTCGTGCCTGAAATTATTGACGGAGCCGATCCAATGCAAAAGGACGTGCGAAATGAATTGTTTACACTCAGTGGTTTGCGTGGCAAGTATCCACAATTCTTTTTGAGACAAGCAGATGGGACCATGAAATTCTTTGGGGATTTTGATACCTTGGCCCATTACAATGACACTGGTACCTTGGCGGCTCAAATTGGAGGATCCGCCACCCCCCGACAGTCGGAAAATTCGGCACCAGGCGTGGCACCAAAATCCACTTTGAATGGAAGCAAATTGCTCATGTTGATTTCTTCCATGTCGGGAAGTTTGGAGGTCAGCACCAACCAAAATCTTATGCAAAATATTGTCAAGGGGTTGTATCTTCCACCGGAAGAAATTGAAATCATCGATGGTTGTGAACCATCCGTCAAGGATAGACGCAATGAATTGTTTGGAATTAGCGGAATCCGTGCCAAATATCCACAGCTCTTTTTGGTCAAAGGAGACGGCACGACTCTTTTTGTCGGGAATTTTGATGATATCTCCTATTTGCATGATACCAATACTTTGTCACAAGCCATTGGCTTGAATAGCCAAAAGGCAGCGCCAGAGCCCACGTCTACATTGAACGGGAAAACGCTACTATTCCTCATCAGTAGCATGTCCGGATCAGGGGAAGTAGCCAGTAACCAGACCCGTGTGGAGAATATCATCAAGGGGCTGAACCTGCCACCCACTGAGATAGAAGTAATGGACGGGTGCGACCAAAGTCTAAAGGACCGAAGAAACGAGCTATTTGGAATCAGTGGCATTCGAGCAAAGTATCCACAGCTTTTCTTGGTTAATGACTCTGACGGAACCACACAATTTGTTGGAAACTTTGAGGACGTTTGTTATATGCATGACAACAACAATTTAGCGCTGACACTTGGCTTGGTGAGTAACACTAATGTCTCTGCTGCTGCTCCCGCCGAAACAGGAGCAACCAACGACAATTCCAAACCAGAGTCTACCCCTACTGAAACCAAATCATTGCCCTCACCTCCCCCGCCGTCGAAAGATACCTTTGCGACCAACACAGCAGAACCCACAACGACGACCGACGTGGAAAAGAAACTCCCTACTAGTACTGAAGAAACCCCTCGTACCAATGCAGCGGATATCAATGCCGGTAAATTATTGGCATCATCCGTCGCTCTAGAAAAGACTACGGAGCCAACCGTGGATGTAACAACAGAACCGCCCAAGGAATCCACGCCACCCGAACAACCAACAGCAGAGGAAGCGCCTGCTGGAGAAGCCGAACCGCCCGCCGAGACAAACATAGAAGAAGTGCAAAAGCCAAACGAAGCAGCAGGGGAAAATGCTGCGGCATCAGCCGAAACAGCACCGGCACTCAAAGCAGAAACAGATAAACCGACCCCCGAGGCCAAGCTGGAACAAGAGGCCGCTGAAGGAGACACGCCTGCAATACAAGATCCCCAAGTGACGGAGCCAGTACTTGAGCCGGAAGAGAAAGCACCCGCAATGGAAGAGGGTGAGGGCACGCTTGAGTCGAAGCCGGAGGAAGAAACGACTGGAGGAGATGGGTCCCTACCGCCAGATTCCCAAATGGCGGAGCAAACAGTTGAAACGAAAGAAACGGGCGAAGCCATCCCGGAAGAGAAAGCACCTGAAACCGATCACAACGAGGATACTCCCGCTGATGAGGCACCAAGCCCACAGACAGACGTGGAAGAGAAACCCGCACTCGAAAATGAACCGACTGCAGGTCAGAACGAGGACGCTCCTGCTGACGAGTCTGCGCCGACACCTATCACTCCCGAGGCAAATGACGAGCAAACGGAAGTGCCCCCTCCCGCTGAGGCTCCAACCCTTGAAGTAGCGGCAGATGCCGGTAATGTCAATCCTGTAGAAACAGCAACAGCCACAGAAGCAACCACCGATCCAACACCCTCGCAGGAAGAGGAGATGGCGCAGGGGGCGGAAGCATCTGGGGTCGAAGAAGCTGAGAATACTGCGGAGGGAGCTGAACCGGTCAAGACAACGGGGGACGTCGCTGCAAATGCTCCGCCAGAAGGAGCGGCCGCAAAGCCCGCAGCTACGGCTGCATCAGGAGTTGCAGAGAAGAGTGGCGCAAATTCAGAAGCACACGTTCCGAACGAACATATAGCAGAGATCTAGTATCAGATGCGAAAAACAGGCAGTCGCGGAAAACCAATTGCTCCAAACGGGAGAAAGCAGAATCCGGCACGGACCTTTTGAAATATGCATACAGAGACACTTTAGAACTTTTGAGTAAACGAACAAAGAATTAAGGTAAATTTGAGTTTGAGGTTATCCAAGCTTCCAATAAGGTTTTCCCTTGCGAGTCAGGCGACTTTACAAACTAAACTCGCTTCTTGAGTACCAGTTGACTATCTAGTCTACTGTATGTAGTGTCTCTTGCAATTAGACTTAAACAGTACTGTATGATTGATAGCTACTAGCTAGTTACTGTGACTAGTAGCTACCTAGTACTACAGTAGTGTCTGTGCATCGATTCAAATAGTTGGAATATATGTGTCCTTAAGATCCCCCGGTGTGAGTATTTTGAATTTTTACTAACTACTTTTTGAAGTAATGAACGAGTCGGGGGAGCATTAGTTTCCAAAGATACCGTCCCACAAAATCACTACATGCTTTTCCAGGACGGGACATACTGAATACATACGTTTGATTATTATTCAAGTCCCACACTACTACTAACTCGTACTAGCAAGTGAAGTCAGTTGAAGTGGTTGTAGTCTAGTTGTAGAATACCATGCATCCAAGACCTAGACTACTACTGGTACACCTAAACTAGATCTCACGATATCAATCTTATGTACTACTTGAGATGGGGTAAGTGATAAAACCGTATGAATTCATTGATTCGATGGAGGCAGACGGATAACCGTGTTGACGGAGAAATTTTGTGGTTCGAGTACTACTAACAGTACTAACATATTTATTTTCACGCTCTCCACGTTCCTAATCCGGCGTTACCATGCCCGATCCAGAACAACATGACAAAATAAGCCCACTCGAGATTGCGACGGTAGCTGCTCATGAAGGATCTCGTGACTTTTTGGAAGATCCATGCCAAGATGAATCTTTCAAACAAAGCGGCAGCCAAACAGTACCACTATGGTTCAGGAACTTCCTCCAAATCATCAAGGTCCCAATCATCGTGACGGGAGTCCTCGCGGCGTGTGTGATTCCTGTGTGCATTTCGTACATGAACAAAGCCTCTTCCCGAGAACTTGCGGCAGCCAGTGAAATAGCCTACCAATTTCGGATCCCCCCCGACCAATACATTTTAGATAACGGCAAGATCCGTATTGGAGTCAATGCCGAATTGGGTCATAGCATTGGATATTTGGCTCCCAGCAATGATCCAACCAAAAACGTCGTCAACAGTGCTGATTCAGGTCGTGAGATTCAAATGTCGTTTTATGCCGGCCCCAATCCCTATAATCCAGAGAGTGGAGAATGCCAAGATGTGGAATGGAATAATGGTAGTTGGCCATGGAATCCCATTGGAGCAGGAGATATTGACCAAAACAGTGCCGAATTGCTAAGCTTTGAAAAGCCCAACAAGTGGACTATGAAAACTCTGACAAGGCCACTCCAATGGGCTTGTCATAACCTTCCTTGCGAATGTACCTTTGAACAAACGATTAAACTTGTAGGCGACCATGTGGTCCATGTCACGGCCACCTTACATAATAATCGGACCGATGACTACGACGACACTTGGGCATTTCCTCAAGAACTTCCTGCTGTGTACACCAATGGATTCTTGCACCGATTTGTAACGTACAATGGATCGAATCCGTTTATGGAGAATGAGCCTGTTGCCGAATATGACGCTGGCTGGAGTGAAACACAAAACTTTTGGTTTCCGGGTGGAATCTCTGCGACAGAGCATTGGGCAGCCTTTGTCGATGAGAATGATTGGGGATTGGGAATCATCAATCTCCAAGTAACCAATGTTTTGGGTGGTTTCCATATACCATGGAATAAGGGTTGGGGTGGTCCACGAGACCATCAGACAGGGTACATGGCGCCGGCATCCAATTATGCCTTGCCAAAACAAGGGGACTTTTCCTACGACTACTATTTGGTACTGGGGACGGTGGAAGAAATCAGATCCTTTGCCAAACTAGCCTATACTCATAAGATGTATGGAAACAGCAGAGGATGATGACTATGATGTATCTCGAGTAGTAGAAGGAGAAGAGAACAGAAGTTGTCTCATTTTCATGTACAATATACTAGTACCAACAGGCTACTGTGGCCGCTGACGAATCAACACACGGAAAGACAACCGCTTCGCCCCCCTACATGGCAGAAGGAGGCCACTCACTAGCTGGTCGCTGAAGATACCATGCACAAAAATATAATCGGATTCTACAATACACAACGACTTTAGAATTTTATATTATATGCAAAGCTAGCCACACTCCGCTGATCCCAAATGCAGTAGTCTGTCTAGACTGCATGTCGACTCTATTTGCCGACATTATGTATAGTACTTGGTTCACACTGCGTTGTTATTGATGACAGCAGCCTTCCCCTTGACACCAGTCTGTGACTAATGAGTCGATCCTAAAGCTCTTGGTAGTACAAAACTCCCTGGGAATAAATGGTTCCAGATTGGGATTGTTCATCAGATTCAAGGTAGTCAAGTTACCAAGTAGGGCCAGTTCACTGGGGATATTCCCTTCCAATTGGTTATCTTCCAATTCCAGGTTGGTCAATTTCGTCAAGAGACTCAATTCACTGGGGATGGTCGACTCCAAATGGTTGTGACTCAGGTTGATGGATTGCAAGGCATCCACCGCCACAAACGACTTGGATGGAATGCTTCCCACAAGATCACAATCAGAACAGGCAAACTCTTGTAAGGATGACGGTAGTGGATATTGGATCATATCGTCCAAGGTTTTGAAGCTATTGAAAGAAAAGTCCAAAACTTGCAATTCTGAAAGAAAACCCGACGAAAATTCCAGAGGAATCATTCCTTGCAGGTAAAATCGACGAGTGGGAGCCACCACTCGGATGCGACCGTCCCCTCCGCTGTGGCTGTCTTTGGGAGGACAGGCATTGTAATAGGCATCCCAGTGGCATTCATCCTTATAAAAGGACAACCAACTGTGAGGACCACTGTCCCAACTTTGGCCTCGAAAGGCATAGTAAAAAGTGGCCAAGGCAAACCTTTGCTTCATCTTCCAATCTGGAAGATCCGTCACGGAAGGATCTTTCATGATCCATTCATAGGCCCTGGCTTGTGGAGACCGCGGATCTTCTTCGATTGCGCGCAGTGTGCTGTTGGGGAGATGGGAATGCACCAGGCGCTGTATCATCTCGGCTTCGTCTTGATCTGCCTTGGGCGGTGCCATGGTTGTGGGTCTTGCAGGAGACATTCCATCTTCAAAGGGACTTTCAACGTTGGAACCACTACGGCTAGATAGTTGCAGGACTGCTAGGGGAATCGTCACGATGAGGGCAACCAAGAGGGCACACGTCACAAGGATAACGTTTCTGTAGCTGCGTTGGCGGGGCGAGCTGTTTCCTCCCGGGTGTCTTCCTTCTTCCAACGAGTCAAAGGGAACCACAGTAGCATCACACACGATTTCATCACCCCCCATGACAGATGTGACCGAGGTTGCATCCTTGATAGCTCTGGTTGGGTTGTAGTCGACAGGCTCAGCGCCGGGAATCGGCGCAAGATTGTGATTTCTTGATTTTCGAGGTATATTATTCTTAGAATCCGTCATCTTGATGTTATTATTGTTGTTGGATTTTGTGGACTGCCGTTACATGTATGTATTGCTGTTAGTTTGCAGCCTGCCTTTCGGCAAACTTTCCGAGACGGCTTAAAGTATTACTACTACTAGCTAGCTACAGAGTAGCTAAAGTGGGAGAATCTCGGTTGCGAAAAGAAAATAATAACAATCGGTTGCGAAACTTCAGTCACAGTTAAACTTAACAAAACGGCAAGCCACATATAGAGGGATCAGGAATATTCTTGAATTGGTCACTCCAAACCTGGCAACCGTAGTACCAGTACTGCGATTATAAATCATCTGATGGTACATAGCTACTCCAGTATTTTTAAATCATCGCTATTTCGACTTCGCCGACCCTGGTACGTCGTACTGTTACCCCAGCCCGTCGTACTTTCATGTGTTTGTCGGGCAGGCGATTTAACAGGTGAAGCCTCCGTGTCCCTCTGGCGGGGAACAACGACACGCTTCAAGGAAACCAAGTGGAGTGTTGCAAAATCATCAAAATGGAACTGACACTGGCACAGATCCACGGTTCACAAGACAGACCAGGCAAGTGCTCCTGCTGTGCAGTGTGTGACATCATTGCACCTTGAACCAGTGAGTGAAATGCTGCTAGCAGTGTGATCTTGTGCTTGAAGTCATTGCTCGCAGACAACAGAGCTTGCAGCCATGGATCTTGCTCAGCTGGGGTCATCATGAGAGTCAATGATTTCAACTTCAACGTTTTGATGACAATGTTGGTTGCACAGAAGTTGCACAGTTGATTTGCATCACACCCATGGATGCAGTTCATGATGGCACACAGAAACACATGTTGTGATGATTGCGTTTGCATGAGACTTGGAGAGAAATTCTCCACAAATGGAAATCATCATTGATGTCCTAATTGCCACCAAACAATGCTTTTTGAAAACAACGACACAATCATGCAACCAGTTGTGCATCTGTCAAAGATCAAATGCAAAGATTGAGAGTCATCATCTTCACTTTGTTTGTGAACATTGGATCAAATGTGATCATGCAAAAGATCTTTGTCATGTTGTTTGTTTGCCCAAAGCTGTCAGAGCTGATCATCAAAACTGAACCCTCTTGTTCAAGATGACGGACAAGAGATGCAATGTTTGTCTGACTGACATTTGAAGAGATCATTTCTCATTTGTTTCAAGCAATGCCCTTAAGCAAGAAACACTTCTGACAATTGGTTGCAAATCCCTCACTCCTTGTTGTTCAACACAAATCTCATGGCATGACCAACAGCTCAAAACCAACACTGAGCAAGACTTGTGATCCCGCTGCTGTGCTGCAGACACCGCGAGTTCAGCTGCATTTCTCTTGATGCCATTGAAGTGATTGACATGCACTCTCCTTCCAAGAAATTCAACAAGCACCGCAATGCTTGCAGCTCACAAAAAAGGTGGGATGGATGTGGCATGCAAAGGTGCAAAAACTTGGCAAAACAAAACTGCTTGGACTCCATGGACATTTTGAATTTCATCCTGACCCCTGCTGCAATTGTCAATGTTCTGAATGACACTGCAGTTCAGCACTGGTCAACTTCACCAAGTGATTGCACTGCACAAAAAGCAAGGCGTTTTGGTTGTTGCCAAAAATGAATTGTGAGCTTTTGAAATGAAGTTGGAAATGAAATTCAATTTTTGATGGGTTTGATCAGATCTCCATTCTGCATCCTCTTTGTCTGCCAGTGTTCACAGAGTCATGTGAGCAGCACAACACTTGTGTCCCAGTGGAGTTGTGCATTGACATTCTTCATTGCAAACTTTTGCGATGCAGCTTTCTGCTGTCTTGCGGTGCATTCGTCTGAACCATGCGCCAGTCGAAACATGCTGTTGGCAGGGATGTGCATCACACCAGCCATGTTTGTGACATGTTCTTGGACAGATGCTGAGACCTGCCCATGTGTCATTTCCACAATTGACCACATGACCTCTTCAAGGTCAGAGTGTGAAGATGGCCACTGAACAAAACCCTCCAGATGGTCAACCAAAAATGGTTCATGAGTGTCGTCCAAGCTCATGAGATGTGAGGGCACCAATGGGAGGACACAAGAGCACCCCGCAAGCTGGCAATCCACAATGTGATCGTCAGGAAAGCGCAAAATGGCCTACGCTTTTAACGAAGGGGGCATTTGGCCTTAATTAGGACCAGTTGGCCGTC
>ENA-ORBV01004643-ORBV01004643.1-microbial-mat-metagenome-genome-assembly--contig:-NODE-4643-length-26118-cov-4.816635_pt1 | contig 26118 bp, 20 predicted proteins | sample MGYA00237777_ERZ505514 | MGnify/ENA primary metagenome ERZ505514 (study PRJEB26160, sample SAMN06269048) | microbial mat metagenome | isolation source: Oligotrophic lake microbial mat | place... | reverse complement strand
CCGGAGGCAACGTCGACTTTCAGCCGCGCTGGGGAAGCCCTAGAGCGCCTCAATCTGGCGCCTGCTTCTATCGCGACCTGAACTTCCAAGGCTCTTACTTCTGCGCCGAAGTGGGAGAGGACATCGAGTTCCTTTCCCAGGGCATGAAAGGCTCCGTCTCCTCCATTCGCACATTCGGGAATGCCGAGGTCGAGGTCTTTCAGGCGGCGCGCTACCGTGGGCGGTCCGGCTGGTTTGGAAACGACGTGCCCAACTTGCGGTCCGCCGGTTGGGATCAACTCTCGTCCCTTCGGGTGGGCCTCGCTGGAAACTATGGCCGCGACATGAGCGAGCCAAGAGGCGGACGGAACGGGAGGAATGGATCCACTGGGATTCGGCGAACCGAGCAGGAACCGGACGCCACGGTCCGCCGCGTGTACCAGGACGTTCTGAACCGGGAGCCTGACGCCACCGGCATGGGCATCTATCGGAACCGAATTCTGAACGACCGCTGGTCCGAGCAACAGGTCCGCGAAGCGCTGCTCCAGAGCCCGGAGTATCGGGATCGGCATGCCATGACCCGCGAGAAGGCCGCGGAGATCGTGGCCAGGGTCTATCGGTCGGAGCTCAACCGCGAGCCAGGTGCGGCCTCCCAGGGGTGGGTGGACAAAGTCCTCCAGGAGAATTGGAGCGAGGCTACTCTGGCGGGCGAGGTCCGGAAGAGCCCGGAGTATCGGGATCGGAATGTGATGACTCGCGAGAAGGCCACGGAGATCGTGAACAGGGTCTATCGGTCGGAGCTCAACCGCGAGCCAGGTGAGGCCGCCCAGGGGTGGGTGGACAAAGTCCTCCAGGAGAATTGGAGCGAGGCTACTCTCACCATCGAGATCCGTAAGAGCGACGAATACCGCAACAAGCGTTGATCGGACCCCCTGGCGGCCGATCCGTCCGCCAGGGGACAGGGGCCGCGCGCCAGGGCATCGTCGACACTCGCCGGGGGTAAACGCGAAAGAGGCCGGCCGGTCAACACAAAAAGGGGAGGGAGAACGTCTCCCCTCTCCCACAACCACGGCGCACGCCCTGGGTTTGCCTTGGGCTTGCTAAGTTCGGGGCCGCGTGACGAACCGTGTGACCCTGACGCTCATCGCCCTCGTCTCCTTCGCTCTCAACTCCCTCCTTTGCCGCGCCGCTCTGGGAGCCGGGCTTATCGACGCCTCGTCGTTCACGTTGGTTCGGCTCGCGGCCGGAGCGGCGGTGTTGGCGGTAGTGGCCGGCGTCGCGTCCGCAGGCACCCCGCGCGCCGCGCCGGGGCCGCGTGCAGGGAGTGCGGGGTCCGCCGCCGCTCTCTTCTTCTATGCGCTGCCCTTCTCGCTCGCCTATCGAGGCTTGTCCGCAGGAACCGGCGCCTTCGTGGTTTTCGGGTGCGTACAGGCCACGATGCTGGGGGCCGACCTCATCTCGGGAGGGCGGCTGCGGCTGCGCGAAATCGGTGGTCTGAGCCTCTCGTTGATCGGACTCTTCGTTCTGACCCGCCCCGGTCAGGAGTCCCCCGATCCCGTGAGTGTTCTGCTGATGGCAGTGGCGGGTTTCTCCTGGGGGGTTTATTCGCTGCGGGGTCGAAACTCCGGCCCCCCGATTCAAGCGACGGCCCGAAACTTTGCCATGGCCGTGCCCCTTGCCCTCGCTGCGGCGCTGGCCGCGACGCTGGCCGGACTCGCCACCGCGCACGCGAGCCCCAAAGGCCTGCTTCTGGCCGCCGTCTCCGGTGCGGTGACCTCCGGGCTCGGCTACGCGGCCTGGTACGCCGCCTTGCCGTCGCTGAGCAAACCCCATGCAGCCATCGTGCAGCTCGCGGTGCCGCCGCTCGCCGCCGCTCTCGGTGTGTTGCTGCTCGGCGAAACCCTCGGTCCTCGGCTGTGGGTCGCGGCCCCGATGATCCTCGGCGGAATCGCGCTCGCCGTCCTGGGAACCGTCCCCTCGAAAGACGACTAACCCCGAAGGCGGAGGGCACCCTTGAACTCGTCGGCGGTTGGAGACCGCGGCCCTTGTGGGTGCCCGGTCTTTCCGATCGCAGGGCGGCCACGAGGGCCGCCCCTACAATTCTGCCCCGCAGACTCCGAGCAGCCTGAGCGGCAGTGGAGACATCTCCTGTCCCCCAAAGGGGAGGCTTCGCGCGCCAACGAGCGGCGGCCCATACATAGGGTCGGTGTGGACTCGACGCCGGTTGTCAGCCAACGAAGATAGGGATAGCCTGCCTCGCATGAAGACTGATCGCCTCGCCCGTCGCTCATTCCTGGTGATTCTGACTCTTGCCGTTCTCACTCATGGCTGCGCAAAACCCGCACCCGGCGACCTCCTCCTCGCGCAGCTCGAGGAGAAACAGTTCCTGAAATACGCGGGCGCCAACGCGGACCGATTGCGCGGGGAACTCAGGGAGAAAGGCTGGCCGGCCCTGTTCGGCGACTCGGGGCGCGTATTCAACGCGGACGGCCTCACCCTCGCCAAAGGCGGGGTCAGTGCATTTATCGAGAAGCTCCGGCCCTTTCTCGAAGGCCAGGGGGTAAAGATCCCCGCTCTCAAAGATGATGTGCGGCAGGATAGCTACACCCTTCTGGTCGACGGCGCGCCTTTGCCGATCTGGACCAGGGACGACCTGGCTCGCGAACTGGGCTCACAACCGCGGGGCCTTGCTCCAAACCCGATGTTCCTCGCCCTCATCGCCTTCGTCGCGTTCATTACGGCGGTCATCGCCGTCGCCAGGATGACGGGCCTGATCGAGCGGGTCGAAGAACTGGAACGAGACCGGGACGAACTCTCGGCGAAACTAACCAGCCTCCAGCGGGCAATTGAACGCTGGACGAAAACGGGCGGTTCCAGCGTCGCCCCCGCGCGGGACGCCGAGCCCCAGGTCAAGCCCAACCCGCAAGCGCCTTTCGCGACGCCCGAAACCAAGACTTCGGCCGGCCCGGTCGAGCTTCCGATCATCCCTGTTCCCCTACCCGAGGCGAAGGCGCCGCGGCCAATCGAGCCTCCGCGCAAGGCGGCGGTGCCGCCAGTGGCGGAACGCCCCCTCCCGCAACCTCCGCGAGCACCGGTCGATTGGGAGAGTCTCCTCGGTGTCAAAGGTGCCGCCTGGGTCGGCGGCATCGCCCTGATCACTTCGGCGATTTTCTTCGCGCGATGGACGATCGAACAAGGTCTCGTCACTCCGGAGTTGCGGTTCGCCCTGATGCTCGTCGCGGGTATCTCGGCTCTGGTCGCGGCCGAGGTCGGCCTGCGCAAAGGGTACGAGCGCACCGCCAACCCCCTTTCGGGCGCGGGCATCGCCATCCTCTATATCGCCTTCTTCGCCGGACATTCCCGCTACGACCTCATCTCCATGCCCGCAGTCTTCGCGGGAATGGTCGTGGTGACCATCACCGCCTGCGTGGTCGCCGTCCGGTATGACGCCTTCGCCACCGCGGCGCTCGGATTGATCGGCGGCTTCGCGACACCGGTCGCCCTTTCCACGGGCGTGGATCGGCCCATCGGCCTTTTCTCCTACATCCTTCTCCTCAATCTCGGACTGGTGGCGGTAGGAGTGAACCGCCGGTGGCATGGCCTCTTTGAACTGGGCCTCGCCGGAACCCTGATCATCCAGATCGGGTGGTTCTGGAGATTCATGTCGCCCGCCAACCTGCTGGTGGGTCTGGTCGCCTTCTTCATTTTTGGGATTCTTTATCTCGTGATTCCCATCGTGTCGCGGGAAGAAGGAAACGAACGGGTGGTGCGCCTCGGTGCGATCGGCGGAGCGATGCCGTTCGCCTTCATGCTGTTCCTGGCCGGGGCTCCCGTCTATGTGGATCAATGGCCGCTGCTTGTTGGAATGATCTTCCTGCTCGACGGGGCGATCCTCGTCGTCGCGATTCTCCGAGGTCGGGCGGCGCTCCTGCTGAGCGCTTCGATCGCCACCTCGCTGACTCTGACTCTGTGGGCGTCGGAAGGCCTGAATCCCTCCCGGGGGGGTTCGGTGATGGCGGTGAGTCTGGCCGCGATCGCAATCGGCCTGGTCTTCAATCTCTCGCGAAGAGCCGCACTTCGTTTCGGGAGCCTGGATGACCAAGCCCTTCGCGTGCTGGATGTAGCGAGTCTCGCCTCGTCGGCCGGCCTCGGGATCTTCGCCTTGATTCTGGTGGGCCATCACCGGGGCGCTCCCGCGGCACCGTTCGTCCTGATCGCCACCGCACTCGCCGTTTCGCTGGTGGAACGGGCCGGTCACGAAGGTCGCCTCAGGGGAGCGCTGGCGGTGGGTGCGATGTCGCTCGCCGTCCTCGTTCAACTGTGGTTCCTGAGCGCAGTGACCGCGGTCACGGTCGTCGGGTATCTCGCGCTCCCCTTTCTTCTCTCCGCCCTGCTCAGCGCTTTCGCGATCCGCGACACGGGAGAGAGAGCGGACGCCGAGGCCGAAGTGGCCGTGCGTCTTTCATCGTGGATCTCCCTCTTCGGCCTCTATCTGGCTCTGGCCCAGTCGGAGATCGCGAGCGGCGGGGGCGTGTTGTTCCTGTTCTTCGCGGCCCATGTGCTGGTCATCACGGGGTCGGTGCTGCGGTCCGGCTGGACCATCGGTCTACCCGCGATGATGGGCGCGAGCGCTCTCTATCTCCTCATCTGGCAGGCCGCCTATATGAAGCCGTCGCAACACGGGATGGCCTTCCTGTTTACTGCGGGGTTCTACGCCTATTTCCTCGCTCTGCCCATGCTCGTCCCCTTCGCGCGATGGCGCGAGGCGTGGCTGCCGTGGCTCACCTCGGCCCTCTCGGGGCCCGCGTTCTTCCTGCCCTTTTATTTCGTGTATCACGATTCGTTTGGCACGGCCTCGATCGGTCTTCTGCCCCTAGGCCTCGCTGCGGTCTCAGGGTTGGCCTTGCGCGTCGTCTCCGCTCGCTTCACGGAAAGCGCCGGGGATGCCTTAAGCGCGCGTTTGCGACTTCGGTATCTGGCCCTCTTCTCAGCGGTGGCGCTGTGGTTCATCGCGGTGGCGATTCCTCTGCAGCTCGATCGGCAGTGGATCACTCTTGGCTGGGCGATTGAAGGGATGGCGTTGTGCTGGCTGTTTGGGCGACTGCCCCACCGTGGCCTCCCGATCTTCGCCTCCATCCTCTTCGCACTGGTGGGAATCCGCCTGCTCCTGAACCCAGAGGTCCTCAGCTACCAGGAGAGGGGCGTTCCTTTCTTCAACTGGATTCTCTACACGTATGGGGTGGCCACGGCGTGCTGCCTCATCGGCCAGAGTCTGCTGCGACGCGCCTCTGATGACGCTGTCGTGCGCCGCCTGGCCGATGGCATCGCGTTCAATGGACTGCTGCTCGGGTTCTGGCTGGTGAACCTCGAGATCCTCGACTACTTCTCCGTCGGCCCGACGATCGCGCTGTCCGGACACCGTGGCTATGCGGTCAAGCTCGCGTTGTCTGCGGGCTGGGGGCTTTACGCCATCATCCTGCTGGTGGTGGGTGTCGCCAAAGACCTGAAGCCGCTGCGGTACCTGTCGCTCGCGTTCCTCATGCTGACGGTGGCGAAGGTCTTCCTGTACGACCTGTCCGAATTAGGCGGCATCTTCCGGGTGTTCTCGTTCCTTGGCCTCGCGGTCGGGCTGATCCTCGTCTCCCTCTTCTATCAGCGCTTCGTGTTCCGAAAGACGTCGTAAGTTGCAATGGGCACCCACAAGGGGTGCCCCTACATTCGAATCGCAAGGCCAACCAGCCATTCGAAGGTGGCGGCTCTTGGTTGGAAAGGGCACCCACAAGGGGTGCCCCTACATTCGAATCGCAACGTCGATCGCCTTGGTCCACCGTTCATCGCACGGCGGAAGTCATTAAGATGCGGCCTCAATCCACGCAACTTTTGGAGAGTGACATGTCAAGAACTGCGAAACAGGCCCTTTGTCTGGCCCTTGTCCTCGGCATCGTCATCGGCCTCGTCCTGCCCCCCCAGGCTCAGGCGTGGGGCGAGCGCGGCCACGACATCGTGACCCGGGTCGCCGTGCGTCTGCTCGCCGCGAAGATCGCCAAAGGAACTCCCCTGGCGACTCAGATGGGGCGCAAGGAGTTCATGCTCGGGCACTTGTCGAACGTGCCCGACATCGTTTGGCGCAACCAGGGCGAGGCCATCGAGAAGATCAACGCGCCCACTCATTTTCTCGACCTCGAATATCTTTCCCCCGGGGTCACATTCGCCACCGTTCCCCGTACGGTCTCAGAGGCGCTCGCCCGCATGAAGGAACTGTGCGCGAATGCGCCGAAGAGCTACGTTTGCCCCACCAAAGGTGAGGCCGTGCCTGATGAGAGCAGCGCTGGGACCGCTCCCTGGCGAACCGGACAGTTGTTCAAGATGACCGTGGACAGCTTCCGCTCCGCGGTCGCAGGCGAAAAATTCGACTCGGCCGCCTTGGACCGCGCGTTCCTCACCGCAGGGGTCATGAGTCACTTTATCGGTGACCTTGGAAACCCTTATCACACAAGTAGAAACTATGACGGATGGGAGACCGGCCAGGGAGGCATCCACAGCTACTTCGAGAGCGCCGTGACCAGTTCCTACCGACTGGCCCTCGACCAGGAAGTGTTCGATCAGGCCCTCACGGGCGGTGGCCTGAAGCGCACTCTGGGTCAACTTCCGGCCGCGGAACGGGCCGCCTTGTCGCGCGATCCCGTGGCGATGGCCGTAGCCCTCTCCCTTGACTCTTACTCTCGGCTCGAAACCGCAAACAGCCTGGACCGCACGTTCGCCATCCTCAAGCCGAGCGGCACCGGTCCCGAGGGGAGACGGGTCGGCGCCGAGCGTCGGCCCGCCTCCGAACTCCGCTTCAAGTTCCACTCGTTGACGGTCGAGCGCCTCGCGACCGCGGCGGAAGTCCTCGCGCACTTGTGGCTCACCGCATGGGAGGACGCCGGACGCCCCGACTTCAAGGACTACCGCAGTTTCGCTTATCCAGTGGGCCCCGACTTCATTCCTCCGGACTACCTGGCCTCGAAGTAGTCTCGGCGGAAACCCAGCCGAGGTACGGGGCGTGACCCGCCACCACGGGAAGGGCGATGATCTCGGGAACGTCGTAGGGATGAACCTTCCGGATGGCACGCTCCACCGCACCGAAGAGCGCGGAGCGAGTCTTGATGAGGACCAGCTTCTCCGCGGACGTTTCGACCACACCCTTCCACCTGTAGGTTGAAGTCACCTCCGGCCCTGACTGCACACACGCGGCCAGGGACCGCTCCACCAGGGTTCGGGCGAGCTTCGCGCTATCGAAATCGGCGGGGACCACGCACAGCACCACGATCACATCGGCGGCACTCAATTTCATGCCTCCCACCGGTTTGATGATCGCGGCCGGCTTGGTCGGTGGTGGGGAGGGCGCCTTGGGTTTCCAGAGGTCGTGGGCCACAAGCATCTCCTTTTGGGTAAACGAAGCGAAGTGTAGCAACCAGGCTTGACTTTCTTACAGTGCTTGTTTCATAGTTTGCTGTAAGACATGGCCGACCTGGTTCGATTGGAGAAGGGCATTCGTGATCGTTTGACCCAGCACGACTCGCTCGTGGTCTCCCTGCTCGAAGAGCGCGAGCAGATTCGCGGTTCCCTTTTCTCGCGCTTCGCGGTCTGCGGCAAGGCGGGCTGCGTCTGCGCGCAGGGAGAAAAGCACGGCCCCTACTACGTCCTGTCGAACCGCAGCGCCGGCCTGGGCTCGTTCGTCTACCTCAAGGAAGACCAGGTTTCGCGGGTACGCGAACTGGTCCATCGACACAAGCGGTTCAAGAAGGGACTGAAGAAGCTCAAGGGCCTGTCCTCGCAGCTTCACGAGATGTTCGCGCGCTACGAGATCTCAGCAGCCCAGGCCGGTTCTCGTCAGGCTGGGGTGCGAGGTTAGAATACCAATGTCTGACAGCCTTTTAGACTTTGACAAAGAGAATCTACTTGACATGCCGTCCGTATTGAGTTCGACCTCCCGCAAGCGCGCTCTGAAGGCCCTCGCGGTGGCGACGCTCGTGGTTTGCAGCGTGGTCTACGGAGCCTTGCACGACGACGAAGGGCTGATGCATGTCTTCCGCGAGCGTTCCCGCTTGCAGGACCTCAGCCATTCAGTCGCGAGCCTTCGCGCGCAGAACGATCAACTCCGCGCCGAAATCAAAGCCCTCCGGCAGGATCCGCGCGCGGTCGAGCGGCTCGCGCGGGAAGACCTCGGGCTCTCGCGCGCCGGTGAGATCGTGTTCATTCTCGAGAGCGAGCCCGCGGAAACGGACCGCTGATCGGCCCCGCGAGGTTTCGCGGTATTTGACAGAAACCCCGCCAAAACACGTACAATGCTGGCCGGTCGGGCGGATTTCGCGTCACATAAGAACGTCGCGCGATTCGGCTTCACTTAGATTCCACATACCTGTGGCGTTCCAAAAACACCCAAACCCTTTCTAGGAGGAAAGACAACAAATGGCAAAGCCGATGACAAAGGCAAAGCTCGTGACGGCACTCGCTGAAGCGACGGATATCCCCAAGAAGACCTCGTCCGCGTACCTCGAGGAACTCGCTCGTCTCGCCCACAAGGAAGCCAAGAACGGCTTCGTGATCCCGGGCGTGGGCAAGCTGGTGGTCCGTGCTTACAAGGCTCGCAAGGGTCGCAACCCCCAGACCGGTGCGGAGATCCGCATCCCGGCCCGGAAGCGCCTCAAGTTCGTGATTGCGAAAGCGGCCAAGGACGCGGTGTTCGGCGCGTAGTTTGCCCGCGTAGTTTGCCCGCGTAGTTTGCCCGTGTAGTTTGATCCCGTAGTTTTGATCCCGTAGTTTTGATCAACGAAGGGTGCGGGGCGCCCCCCAAAAGCCGCAATCACCGCGAGCTCATGGGACGCCCCTTCAGCCTCACGCTCGAAACCCTCGATCGCATTCGCCGGGATCGCATTCGTGTGAAAAGCGGCGCTTTTGGCGCCGCTTTTCTTTTGCTTCCCGGCCTTCACGAGCCCGAGCTTCGCGAGCGCGCCTCAGGCTCCGGCGGCCTTGAGCGCCGCGGCCAGACCCTGGATCCAGACCTCGAACTCCACGGACGCGTCAACCACGATTTCGAACTTGCCGTTGGGCTTGCGCTTCACCGAGCCGGGGTTCTTCGGCCCGAGCGGGATCATGATGCTCTCTCTGTGAATCCCCATCGGGTCGGTGATCGCGAAGATCTTCTCAATTTCGGCCATTCCGACCTGCTGCATGTTTTCCCCCCGGGGATATGTCCGCGCGATAGCGCGCAACACCCTGATTGTATGCACCCGCGTTGGTCAAGGACGTTTCCTTCTCGCCGGTTTGTGGGGGCGAAGCGGGGATGAATCCTCCTCTGGGACGGGAAGGACACAAATCGGCCATCGAAATCGTCCTGGACGAAACCCGCGGTCTGGCCTTCGAAACCGGCGGTGAACGAGCGGCCCGTGCGGTCCGAGACCAGGCTTCGCTTGATCGGGAGATCGGCCTCGGAAGTCTGGAGAAGGTTGAGCTCATCACACGGATCGAACGGCGAGCCCAGCGCGCCTTGCCCGACGGAGTTCTACAGGCCGAAACCTGCGCCGAGATCGCGGCTGCACTCGAGGTGGCCCCTGCGGCCGCAAAGCCTCCGGGATTCGAACCTAAAGCACCCACCGTCGCGACCGAATCACTCATCGCCACCAGACCAGGCCACGTGGCCGCAACCGTGGATCGCGCCCTCCACGCCCGGGCCGAAGAAGCGGCGGACCGTGTCACCGTCTTTCTGACCGAGGACGACGGGACAGAGCGGAACATCACGTATGGCGAGTTGTACCGCGCGGCGTCCCGTATCGCCACCGGCCTCGCAAGCCGCGGGGTGTCGAGAGGCGACACGGTGGCGTTGATGCTGCCCACGGGATTCGATTTCCTCCGCGCCTTTCAAGGCACGCTGCTCCAAGGCGCCATCGTCGTTCCCATCTACCCGCCGGTTCGCCTGGACCGTCTGGCCGAATACGCCGAACGCCAAGGCGCCATCCTCCGCTCGGCGGGGGTGAAGATCATGATCACGATCCGGCGGGCGAAGGTGATCGCGGAGGTCCTGAGGTCGAAGGTTCCGACTCTCCTCGACGTCGTCACCGCTGACGAGCTCGCCCAGGATCCACGGGCGGCTCTGCGCCTGTACCCGCAGTCGAAGCCCGAAGACCCCGCCCTCATCCAGTACACCTCGGGCAGCACGGGCTCGCCCAAGGGCGTGATGCTGACTCACGCGAACCTGATGGCCAACATACGTGCAGTGGGCCTTGGCCTCGACTCGCGGCCGGTCGAAGTGGGGGTCAGCTGGCTGCCGCTGTATCACGACATGGGCCTCATCGGCAGCTGGCTTTTCACGATGGCCTCCGCCTACCCGCTGGCTCTGCGGTCTCCCCTGTCGTTCCTCGCCCGCCCCGAGCGGTGGCTGCTGGACATCCACCGTCGTCGGGGGACGATGTCCGCCGCCCCCAACTTCGCGTACGAATTGTGCGTACGGCGGATTCGGGACGAGGACATTCAAGGCCTCGATCTCTCATCGTGGCGCTGCGCGCTCAACGGGGCGGAACCGGTCCGGCCCGAGACCATCGAGCGTTTCGTTCAGCGATTTTCGAAGTATGGCTTTCAGCGGGAAACCATGATGCCGGTATTCGGCCTGGCCGAATGCTCGGTAGGTCTCGCTTTCCCGCCGGTAGACCGCGGACCGAAGTTCGACCGCGTCGATCGCGCCGCCTTCGAGAAAGGGCAGGCCACACCCGCAGCCCGGGACGATGCGTCCGCGAGTGTCTTCGTATCATCGGGTCGGGCCCTGCCCGAACACGAGATCAAGGTGGTGAACGAGCAGGGAGAGACGCTGCCGGAACGTGAGCTCGGCCGGCTGCTGTTCCGCGGGCCGTCGATGACAAAGGGCTACTTCCGCAACGAAGAAGCGACGGCGGCGATCCGCAGGGCCCATGGCTTCCTCGACACGGGCGACCTCGCCTACATCGCGGATGGCGAACTCTTCATCGCCGGACGACTGAAGGACGTGATCATCCGCGGGGGTCGTAATCTGGTGGCCGCGGAGATTGAAGAAGCGGCGTCCGAGGCCTCAGGGGTGCGGAAGGGGTGCGTCGCGGCCTTCGGGGTCACCGAGGCCAGGAGCGGCACCGAGCAGGTGGTCATCGTGGCAGAAACCAGGGCGACCACGACCGCGGAGCGCGACGCCATCGAGCAGCGGGTGATCGAGCACGTATCGAACGCGATCGGCGCTCCCCCCGATGTGGTCTGTCTGGTGAAGCCCGGCGCGGTTTTGAAAACTTCATCGGGAAAAATCCGCCGCAACGACACTCGGGCCCTCTACCTCGCGGGAGACCTCGGCCGCGACCAGAGCGACTCGTGGCTCGCTCGCGCGAAACTGGGCACCCACCTCATCAGCCGGGCGGGTTGGATCTTGATCGAGCGGGCGGGCCTCGGTGCTCGCGGTCTGCTCATCTACGGTTTCCTCGCCGTCTACGCGCCTTGCTCCTCGGTCGCTCTTGCCTTTTTATCTCCCCGTGCGGCCCGACGGTTCGAACATCGTTCGGCGAGGCTGGCGAAATGGCTCCTCACACCCCACACCTCGGTCACGGGTGCGATGAGTCTCGCCCCCGGCCGGGCGGCGTTGCTGGTTTGCAACCACGCCTCGTACCTCGACGTGATCTTCCTGCGCGCCCTGCTCGATGAGGACTTCGTTTTCGTGACCAAACGCGAAGCCTTCGACTATCCGTTCATCGGCCGATTCCTGAAACGCTCGGGCCACATCGGGGTGGAACGAAAGGACGCTCAACGCAGCGCCAACGATGCCTCGATCGTCACCGAGGCGTTGAACCGGGGGGAGAGCGTGCTGGTCTTCCCCGAAGGCACGTTCACGCACACGGACGGACTTCGCCCCTTCCGCCTGGGCGCCTTTCGGGCCGCCGCGGACGCGGGTTGCCCGGTCATTCCCATCGCCCTTCGCGGTACCCGAAAGATGCTTCGCGACGGTCAGATCGTTCCCCGCCCCGGCCGGGTCGCGCTCTGGATCGGCACACCCCTGCACGCCAAAGGAGGCTCGTTCCGAGACCTCGTGGCCCTGCGCGACAGGGCACGCGAAGTCATCGGCGCGGAGTCGGGCGAGGTCGTGCTCGACCTCGTGGCGGCGGGTCTGGAGTCTCCCGTTTGATCTCCCCGACCCGGCTCACCGCGGCTATGGTAGTCGAGGCGCGGGAGAGGCTGCGTCCATTCCTGAAACCCACCCGGCTGCTCGAAACCCGGGATTCCCGCGGGCGAACCGCGTTTCTCAAACTCGAGAACGAGCAGCCCACCGGCTCCTTCAAGGTTCGGGGGGCTCTCTCCAATCTCCTCTGCCAGGAAGAAACTCCCAGAGGCTTCGTCGCCGCCTCCGCGGGCAACCACGGTCTCGGCGTGGCCTGGGCCGCGCACCAGGCCGGTCGCCGCGAGAAGGTCACGATCTTCGTCCCCGGCAGCGCGCCGCAAGCGAAGATTGGAAAACTGCGGCAGTTCGCGATCGACCTGCGGGTCGTGGGTGAAACGTTCGACGACGCGGAGCGAGCGGCGCGAGACTTCGAGCGAGAGACCGGAGCGCACTTCATTCATGCCTACGACGATCCCCTGACCGCGGCCGGGCAGGGGACGGTGGCGATCGAGATCGTGGAAGCCCTCGGGAGAATCGGCACCCTGGTCGTTCCGGTCGGGGGTGGCGGCCTGATCTCAGGCAATGCCGCCTGGCTGAAGGAACAATCGATGGGGACGCGCGTGGTCGCGGTTCAGCCGGACGCCTCACCCGCACTTTCCGAATCGATGCGCCAGGGCCGGGCTCTGCTCGAGTATCCCGCTGGCCCCACGATCGCCGACGGCCTCTCGGGCGGCATCGGAAGCATCGTCTTCGCTCACCGCGACCTGATTGATCAGGTGGTGAACGTCTCCGAGGCTCGAATCCTTCAGGCGGTTCGCGACCTTTACGTGAACAACTGGATCCGCGCTGAAGGATCGGCGGCGATCGCCCGCGCGGTTCTTGATCTCGACCAGAGCGAAGGGTGGCCGGAGCCCATCATCTGCGTCATCACCGGCGGCAACATTGACGCCGCATTGTTCGAGACTCTGGCATGACCGAGTCCGTTTCGTCGCCTGCGCAGCCCGAGATGCCTGCCCGAGTCGCAAAACTCCTCATCGCCCTCCTCGGCTTTTCCTTTCTGATCCTGGGCATCCGCGCGATCGGCGCGTCGTCCCCCACCACCGATGAGCCCGGCCACTACCGCTACGGGCATCGCATCCTGCGCGGCGTGGCCGAGCGCTGGGACGACTCCAAGATGCCGGTCTCGGCACTCAATGCCCTGCCCTGCTTCGTTTCCGAGATGTCGGGTTTGCCGCTTCGCGATGCCTCGGAGATGTCCGGGCCCTGCGATTGGACCCTCGCGCGATTTCCCACCCTGTTGGGCGGGCTGGCCCTGGGCCTCGCCATCGCCTCGTGGTCGAAGGCGCTCTTCGGATGGTCGGGGGCCCTCGTCTCCTTCGGCCTCTTCGCCTTCGATCCCAACCTGCTCGCCCATTCCACCCTCGTCACCACCGATATCTTCGGCGCGCTATTCCTCCTGCTGTCGCTTCGCGCGTTTGCGCGATGGCTAGAAAGCCCGGGGCTCGGCGAAGCCGCCTGGCTCGGTCTTGCGGTCGGCGGGGCTTTGACCTCCAAATACACGGCGGCCTACCTTCCCCTGATCTTCGCGGTGGCCGCCCTCGTGGCCGCAAAGCGGCTCCCGCAACCGGGACTGCCACAGAGACGGGCCAAGGGCCTCACCCTCGCCGCCGGCGTGGTCCTCGTCGTGGTCAATGCCTTCTTCCTCTTCGACGGCACGGGGACATCGCTGCGCGACCACCACTTCGAGAGCCCGCGCTTTCGCGAGCTTCGGAAGCTGCCGGTGCTCGCGAGCCTGCCTCTGCCCCTTCCCCGTCCGTTCGTCGAAGGCCTCGACCGCGTCCACCACCGCGAACGCCAGGGGGGCGGCTCGGGCAACCTCTACTTTCTGGGCGAACTGCGCAGCCCGGGGAGCGAGGGCTTCCCGGCCTACTTCCTCGTCGTCGGACTGGTTAAGACCCCGCTCCCCGCACTCGCCGCCCTTTTCCTCGGCCTCTTCCTGCTTTTCCGCTCGCGCTCCGCCCCCTGGCGAATCGCGGAGATCACCTTGATCACCACCGTCGTTATGTTCGCGATCTACTTCAGTCTTCTGTTCCGAGCCCAGATCGGATGGCGCCATTTTCTCGTGGCCGTTCCGCCTCTCCTCGTTCTGGCCGGGCGCCTCGGACCCTTCATCATGGAGTCCAGGCGGAGAATGGCTCTGGCCGGACTGGGGCTTGTTCTTTCCGCGGGCTCGGTGATCCGTCATGGCACGGATCCGCTGTCGTACTTCAACGAACTGGTCGACCCGACGCTCACCTGGCGCATCGCCGCGGACTCGAATCTCGACTGGGGCCAGTCTCACGCCCAGGTGGAGAACTTCCTGGCCGCCCATCCAAACGTCCTGCGCGCTCCGGCCCGTCCGTTCCCCGGTCAACTTTTGGTGGGTGCGAATCAGCTCACCGGTGTCGTCACCCGAAAGCGGATGGAGTGGCTTCGCGAATCCGGCCTGAAGCCCTTGGGCCACGTGGCGTTTACGCATTTCCTTTTCGATTTGTCGGCATCGGATGCCGCCCGCCTTCGCCGGGATCGAGGAGACCCTCCCCTGCCGCCCTCCTGACATTTGCCGCGTTCCCCCTCCTATACTCCGAAGGATTTCGGGATGGGGCCGAATCCAAAAAGCTCAGAAGTGGGGAGATGAATGCGAACCGTCTTTATTACCGGCGCCAATCGAGGCATTGGTCTCGAACTGGTGAGGCAGTACATAGCCGCGGGCGAGGACGTCCACGCCTGCTGCCGGCGGCCGGGCGGAGCCGCTGAGCTCAAGGCTCTTGAGAAGGCCAACCGGGACAGACTGCACGTCCACGCTCTCGATGTCACCAAAACCGAGGCGATCCAACGGCTCGCCGGCGCGCTTTCCGAGAAGCCCATCGACATCCTGATCAACAACGCAGGGGTTTTCGGCCCGAAGGCGGACTCCGAAAAAGACCTCCGCCAGTCGCTCGGGCACCTCGACGAAGAGATTGTGGCCAAGGTGATGCGGGTGAACGCAATCGCTCCCATGATGGTGGCGCAGGCGTTTTCGGATCATGTGGCGCGAAGCCCAACGCGGAAGATCGTGGCGATATCGAGCGCTATGGGTTCGATCGCACAGGGAGACGGCGGCCACTACGCGTACCGCATGAGCAAGACTGCGTTGAACATGGCCATGGTCACCCTCGGGAAGGACCTGGCGCCGCGCGGCGTCCATGTGCTCGTCCTGTGCCCGGGCTGGGTGAAGACGGAAATGGGAGGAGCGCAGGCCCCCTTAACCGCCGAAGCGAGCGTTGCCGGGCTCCGTCTTCGGATCGACGAGGCGCCCCGTCCTGGCGCTCCGGGCTTTCAACTCTTCGACGGCACTCCCCTGCCCTGGTAGCGGTGGCGGGGTCGCGAGTGGTCGCGCGGGTCGTTTGCGCCTGGCGAAACTACCGCGTGCCGCGTCGCTGCCTGGCGAGGGCTTTGGTGAGCTCGCGCGTGAAAGCGGCCTCGGCGATGCCGGCCTCGCCGAGCACACCGGCTACCTCGCGCGCATAGTCGGTCAGGAAAGCGGCAGTCGCGCGCGGCTTCTGGTGCATGATGGTTCGCTTGTGCACGCGGCCGTCCTGCATCATGGCCCGCACCAGCTCCACGCGGCTCGGGCTCCACAACCGATAACCCTGCGCGTTTCGCGGCGGCTCGGAGATGCGCCCCGCGTAGAGCCAGTTCAGAACGGTCTGTTTGCTGACACCCAGTTCGTGGGCGACTTCGAGGGTCGTCAAATACTTCATGCGTGTGGGCGTTTTGCGATTCTTCGGCGATTCTGACGAGGATCCCCACCCCCGTCAACCACGGATGCGGTGTCGACGCTCATCAACCGCACTACTCCCACCGCGCATCGTCAGGCAAAAGTAGACGATCCACCGGCGTTCCCGAGGCCAGGTGCGAGAAGCAGATTTCCTCAAGGTCGGCCTCGCTCACCCGCTGATACCAGACGTTGTCGGGGTAGACCGCGGCGGTGACCCCCAGAGAACAGTGTTTGAGGCAACCGGTTCGGCTGACCAGAATCTCGTCCTTAAGCCCCTTCTCCTTGATCAAATCCTTCATCCGGCCCACGAGCTGCTCGCCCCCTTTCTCTCCGCAACTGCCGCGCGGGTGAGCGGGCCCGCGATTGTTCGAGCAGATGAGCAGGTGACGCTTTGGACGGGGCATCGAGCGATTCCTCGGAGGCAGGGCGGGAGGCAGAACAGGCAGGTTGAAGATTGAGAGCGCGACGTTCTCACCCTTTATGCTAAGCGGGATCGCAGCGCGTCCATTCCAAGGGTCCCGAGGGAAACCGGTCATTGCTTAGAAAACTGTCCATCTTGATTCTGGCCGCGGCCCTCGGCCTCGCGCGGACTCCCGAGGCGAGTGCTTCGGACCTCACCATTGTCTTCAGGGTCCGGGGAATCAGCGAGGACCGCGTCACCACCCATTACTACAGCGTCGACCATGTCCGCTTCGATCAGGGGGATGAGGCCACGGTCATCGATCTTCAGTCGGGGAAAATCGTGAACGTCTCGAACTCGAAAAAGCAATATTCGGAGACCACCATCGCCGAGATCGAGCAGGCCATGACGTCGGTCAGCGCCGAGATGGAGAGGGCCATGGCGGGCATTCCCGAGGCGCTGCGGCACAAGATGATGGGCGATGCCGGTCGCGAGGTTGGCCTCGTCGCCGGGGAAAGCCGCACCGTAGCCGGATCGGAATGCCGGGTCCACGTGGCCACCCTCGGCATCAAATCACGAATGGAGACCTGCGCCGCCGTCTCCCTTGGTCTCCCTTTCGAGCCGCGGCATCTGCGAAACCTGATCCTGATCACCGCCCCCATCGCGCGCGGAAACTCCGGCATCAACAAGCTGGTCGAGGCGATGAGAAGCATCGACGGCCTCCCGCTCGCCTCATCGACCACGATAAATCTCCTGGGTCGCAAGATCGAGACCGCGACGGAGGCCACGGAGATCCGGCGTGGCAAAGTGGCTCCGGAACTCTTCGCCATTCCGGTGGGATACCAGAAGGTCGAATCCCCTTTCGCGAAAACGAACCGCTGAGTCCAAACAAGCATGCCCCTCATATCCACCACCCAACTCGCCGACCAGCTGAACGACCCCAAGCTCAGGATCCTCGATGCTCGCTGGTACCTTGATCCCGCGCGGAAGGGCATCGACGCCTACAGCGCCGGCCATATCCGCGGCGCCTTCTTCGCCGACATCGACCACGACTTCGCCGGTCCGGGCGGCCAGCGGGGCGGCCCCCTCGGTCGCCATCCATTCCCATCGGCGCGGCAGATCCAGAATGTGATCCGCCTGTTCGGCATCACCTCGGGAGTGAAGGTGGTGGCCTATGACGATGCCGCCGGGGCGATCGCCGCCCGGGTGTGGTTCGTGCTCAAGGCCTTTGGTTTCGACGATTGTGTGGTGCTCGACGGAGGGATTACCCGTTGGATCGCGGAGGGTCGCGAGATCACCAAAGAGCCTCCTTCAATTTCAACCATGACCGACTTCGTGGTTTCACCCCGCCCCACGCTCGTGCTCTCGAAAGCCGAGGTTGTGGCTACGAAGGACACGACGTTGCTCCTCGACGCGCGGGTGGGCGAACGTTATCGGGGCGAGACCGAGCCCATCGATCCTCGCGCCGGGCACATCCCGGGGGCCAAAAACGCCCCCTACACCTTCAACCTCACCTCCGAGGCGCACCCGGTCTTCCGGCCCAAAGCCGAACTGCGCGCGCATTTCGAGTCGGTTGGGGTGAGCGACGAAGTGCAGCCAGTGGTGTACTGCGGCTCCGGGGTCACCGCCGCTCATGACCTGCTGGCGTTGGAACTGGCGGGGTTCAAGGGCCGCCTCTACGGAGGCTCGTGGAGCGAATGGAGCTCAGACCCCTCACTCCCGGTCGCGACCGGAGACAAGCCCTGACCCTCCGACCGAAACTCCTGATCAAAACCTCGCCCGTCAAGTAGACCCCTCCAAAGTGTCCCCGAACCCCGCGCCTAAACTCGAAGCCAAACATCTCTATCGGCGGCTCGACGCCCTCTTTCGGTCCATCGAGAAAGCACGAACTCCGCGGCGCCTCGTCGAGGCATTTCTCGACGGGGTGTTCCGGGAACTGGCCGAACCGCTCCGTTTTCGGTCCGCCTCCTTGTATATGGAGCGGCCCTCGGGCTTCCGCCTCACCAAACAGCTGGGCGAGCCGATTCGCGCCCCTTTCGACACTCTTTCCCCGGACCAGGCACCCCTCGACGAAGTTTTGCAGCATCGGGTCTTCCTCTACACCGAAGCCGCCAGTATCGCGGCCGCGCTACCCTTCGGCGCAGGCACTTCGTATGCGGCCTGCGTGGTCGGCCGGCATCCGCGCCGCTATGTGTACGTGTTCCTGCTGGCCGATGGCTTCGTGGCCGAAGAAATCGACTTCACTCTCAACACGCTGCGGGCCTCGCTTTCGTCACGGCTGATGGAGGAGCGCCTTCAGGGCGGCCTCCGCGAAGCCGCGGAGATCCAGGCGAGTCTTCTGCCCGACACCGCCCCTTCGTTTCCGCCGTTCGAGATGGCTCAGCGCTCTCACCCCGCGGAGGAAGTGGGCGGCGACTTCTTCGACTACCGCAACGTCCTCGCCGACGAGATTCTCGGCATCGCCATCGGCGACGCTTCGGGACACGGCCTGCCCGCGGCTCTTCTGGTGCGCGACGTGGTGATCGGTCTGCGTATGGGGCTCGAGAAGGACCTGCGTATCGCCTCGGTCTTTCAACGGCTCAACCGGGTCATCCATGAGAGCACACTGTCGAGCAAGTTCATCTCCGTGTTCTATGGTGAACTCGAGCGGGACGGCACTCTCACTTACGTGAACGCCGGACATCCGAGTCCTCTCGTCATTTCGAAAGACTCCGCCGAGCGGCTGAACTCCGGCGGCACCGTCATCGGCCCTCTGCCCGAGGTTCGCTTCAAACGCGGACTCGCCGTGGTGCCCTCCGACGCCTGTCTGGTGATGTGCACCGACGGGATCCTGGAACGGCGCGGCTCGTCTGAAGAGTTCTACGGCGAGGGCCGGCTGATCGAGGCGATACGACGCAACCTCCATCGCTCCGCGAGTGAAATCCTGAACGCGGTGTTCAAGGAGTGCGAGACCTTCGGCGAAATGCGCCCCTTCGACGACGACGCCACGCTGCTGATCGTCAAGCGCACCACGTAACAAAGATCACGCTCAGTCGCGACCCGGTCGCGTCTGACATATCCTCAGCGGCTTGAAGCTCCCTCTCTCCGCCCTCGTCGTTCTCGTCGCCTACATCATTGCCATTACCGCCCTCGGAACCTGGTTCGGGCGAAAACACAGCGGGGGGGTTCGCGGCTACTTCCTCGGCGGAAAAAGCGTTCCCTGGTGGGCCGTCGCGTCGTGCATCGTGGCCACGGAAACCAGCACCCTGACCTTCATTGGAGCGCCCGGCACCTCGTACAACGGCAACTTCGCCTTCCTGCAGTTGGTTCTCGGCTACGTCATCGGGCGGCTCATTGTCGCGTTCCTGTTCCTGCCCGCCTACTTCCGGGGCGAAATCTTCACTTCCTACGAGATTCTGCAAAAGCGCTTCGGAGGCGCGGTCCGGGCAACCTCGTCGTCCATCTTCCTTTTGTCGCGCACCCTGGGGGACGGCATCCGCCTGTATGCCGCGGCTCTCGTCATATCGGTAGCCGCCGGGATCGACGAATGGTGGTGCATCCTGGCTCTGGGCACCGCCATGATCCTCTACACCGAAGAGGGCGGGGTGATCGCCACCATCTGGACCGATTCGATCCAGATGTTCGTCTACCTGTTCGGAGCCATCGTCTGCTTCGTAGCCGTCGCCCTGGCTCTGCCCGACGGAGTCGCGGGTGCTTTCGAAAAGGCCGCAGCCGCGGGGAAGCTCACGTTCCTCAACACCGCCTTCGACATCCATCAGCCGTTCACGCTCTGGGCCGGGGTGATCGGCGGCATGTTCCTGACCATCGCCACTCACGGCACGGATCATTACCTGGTCCAACGCTTCCTGGTGGCGAAATCCCAGCGGGATGCGCAGATCGGCCTGATCCTCTCGGGCTTCCTGGTCTTTGCGCAGTTCGTTCTTTTCCTCTCCCTCGGCATCCTGCTCTGGGCCTTCTACGACGGCAGGCCTTTCGCCCGGGCCGACGAAATCCTGCCCACCTTCGTGGGGAACGAATTGCCGGGCGTGTTCACCGGCCTCATCCTCGCCGCCGTGGTGGCGGCGGCGATGTCACCTTCGTTGAACTCAATGGCCTCGGCCACCCTGCGCGACTTCTACGTCCCCTACGTCGACCCTCTGGCCAGCGAGGAAAAGCAGCTTCGGCTGGCCAAACGCTTTACCATCTTCTGGGGCATCCTGCAGATGGGCGTCGCGGGTCTCGCACGGAATGTGGAGTCGGCCCTGCAGGCGGGGCTCGCCGCGTTGGGTTACGCCTCTGGGCCGACGGTGGGCGCTTTCGCTCTGGGCCTCTTCACGACGACCGCGAACACCACCGGCACCATGGTCGGCATGTTGTCGGGTTTGATGGTTAGCCTTTCCGCGGGTCTGCTCTCGCCGCGGATCTTCGGCGTTCCCGGGATCGCTTGGACGTGGAATGTGTTCGTCGGCGCCACGGTGACCTTCGTGGTGGGCTTCGTGGTGAGTGTTCTCACTCGTGAAAAGGGACCCTCGTCGAACGCCGCTCCGGCTCAGTAGAGCAAAGACGCGGAGCGCTCGCGCCGGAACGCTTCGATGGCCGCCCGGTCCGCGGCCACGATGGCGTCTATCGACTCGCCCCGGTCGATGGCGGCTCGAAGTGATCTGGTTCCAACCAGGCGATCAAAGCCGCTCCCGTCGCGCAGAAACGCGAACTCGGCATGGCGCTTCTTCATCTCAACCAGGAGAGTGACGCCGAGTCGATAGGGCTCAGCGGTCACGTTGTCCGTCACCCGAATGTCGAGGCCCTGGCAGACCACATCGAGATGCTTGGGAGTGGGTGCGGCGGACGAAGCCCGTGGGGTGAAAGTGGTCGGCTCGCATCGGAAGCCCGGCACCCGGATCGCCCGAGCCAGTTCGGCGGCCTTGAGCCAGGGTGCTCCCACGGTAAGAAACGGAGTCTCCGTACCTCGACCTTCGGCCACGGTGGTTCCTTCGAGTAAACACGTCCCCGGGTAAGCCAGACACGCGGAGGCCGACCGAAGATTGGGAGAGGGATTCACCCAGGTGAGCCCCGTATCCGCCCAGTGCATGTCACGCGTCCAGCCCTGAAGCTCCACCACACTAAGGTTGGCGGGCTTGGCCAGTGAAGCGTTCACCACCCGCGCGATTTCGGCCATGGTAAGGCCGTGGACCAGCGGGCCAGGCGTCATGTTGACCAGGCTCCGTGGCACTTCCGACGCCGGACCCGACAAGGGACCTTCCACTCGGCGCCCCCCGATGGGATTCGGGCGGTCGAGAACCACCATCGGAACTCCTGCGGCGGCACACGCCTCGAGGCAATGGATGACGGTCGAGGCAAAGGTGTAGAAGCGGACTCCCGCGTCCTGCATGTCCACCACGAACGCATCGAGACCTTCAAGATCCTCAGGGAGCGGCTTCGACTTCCTGCCGTAGAGACTGATCACAGGTAGGCCTGAGCGCGAGTCCGTGCCGTCCTCGACCTTCTCGCCGGCCGCGGCCAGACCACGGAAGCCGTGCTCGGCCCCGAAGAGCTTCACGAGCTTCACACCGGTCGCGGTCAATGCGTCGATGGCGTGGCGAGAGTCGCTGGTCAGGGATGCGGCGTGGACCAGGAGGCCGACTCGCTTCCCACGAATCGGTTCGCCCTTGCCGTCCACGACGCGGTCGAGGCCCGTACGCACGCGCACGCGCGACTGGGCCCGGGTCAGGGTGGGGGCTAGCACCGCGGTGGCCAGAAACTCGCGTCGTCTCATTTCCTGCTTCATGCCGCCAAGCCTAATTCCGTTTCTGCCGAAAAATCGGGTGTAGGCTCCGTTCAATTATTTGAGCGTCCCCTCCACGCTCCGACGTCCCCACACTACAAACGAGGTCCGAAAAATGAAACAGGTCCGGCTGATTCTGATGCTGGCGTGCGGCATCGTCGCGTTCAATAGTTTGGCGTTCGCGCAAGGAGGCGGCTCGCGCTCACCGCTTTCCGGTATCGTCGTCGATCAACAGGGTGCCCCCATTCCCGGGGCTTCGGTACAGATCAAGGACGAAAACTCGGGCAATACGTTCGACAGCGTCACGAATGGCCAGGGGAATTTCACCGTTCCCGCCCTACCCGCGGGTACCTACACCGTGACCGTATCCTTGAGCGGATTCAAGAAGGCCGTCCTCAAGGGCAACAAGCTGCTCTCGGCAACCCCTCTCGACGTGAAAGTCAAACTCGAAGTGGGTGGCCTCGAGGAAATGATCACGGTCGAAGGCGGTGCGTCGCTCCTGCAGACCCAGTCGGCGGCCATCACCGCGACGGTGGAGGTCAACCAGATCACGACCCTTCCGGTCCCCAGCCGTAGCGCTTTGGATTTCCTGACTCTGTCGGCCGGCGTTCAGACCCCAGGCGGCACCGCCAACTCCCGCGATTCCATGATCAGCGGCCTGGACCAGAGTGCCATCAACATCACGATCGATGGAATGAGCATTCAGGACAACTTCCTGAAAACGACCGATGGGTTCTTCGCGCGCGTCGCCCCCCGGCTGGACATGGTGGAGGAAGTGACCCTCACTTCTGCCGCTGGGAACGCTGACAACTCCGGGATGGGCGCAGCCCAGATCTCGTTCACCACCCGCCGGGGCAACAACAAGTTCCAGGGCAGCATCTACGAGTACTACCGGCGCGACAAGCTCAACGCGAACACCTGGTTCAACAATCGCGATCTTCCCAAAGACCCCATCACCGGCAAGTCTCCCAAGGCGAAGCTGAAGTTCGACACCCCGGGCTTCCGCCTGAGCGGCCCCATCCGCATCCCGGGCTTCTTCGATGGTCGTGACAAGGCGCACTTCTTCATCAACTACGAAGTCGCGATGAGCCCCTCTCAGGTATCACGCAACCGGAACCTCCTCAGTACCCAGGCTCAGTCGGGTATCTTCCGCTACGGCAACCAGCAGATCAACCTGCTCCAACTCGCCGCCGCCAACGGCCAGCTCTCCACCGTCGATCCCACGGTGGCGAAACTTCTCGCCGACATTCGCAGCTCCGCCAGCAGCGGGGGTCTCGCGAGCCACACGGATCCGAACCTCGAGGTCCTCACGTTCCAGACCGACGTGGACAGCACCACCAAGTACCCTTCGGCGCGTTTCGACTTCCAGTTAACCCCGAAGCACCTCCTCACCCTCAGTGGCAGCATGACTTTGTTGTTGTCGGACCCGGACACCACGAACGGACGTGAGCCCATCTTCCCGGGCTTCCCGGTGCACGGTGTGCAGGACTCGAAGCGTTTCGTCTACAGCGGGACACTGCGTTCGACCCTCACCCCGAACCTGATCAACGAGCTGCGTGTTTTCGGGGCCAGCGGCGGCGCCACCCTCTTCTCCACCGAGATCAACGCGGGAATGTGGAACGGCACGCTGGCCAATCAGGGCGGGTACCATCTCAACATCAATGGCGCCTGCTGCAGCGGCGCCACCCTCGCCAACCCCGCGAGCGGCACCGGGCTCAGTTCGCGCGAAGCGTCCACCAAAGTGGCCTATGACCACATGACGTGGATCACGGGTTCTCACAGCCTTTCTTTCGGTGTGGACTTCACCGAGACGAATGTGTGGCTCGAGAATTCGACCACCGTCCCCACGATCAACTTCGGCATCATCACCGGCGACCCGGCCGCGAATCTGTTCACCACGGCAAACTTCCCGGGAGCCTCCGCCGCGAACCTCAGCGCGGCGCGAGGCCTCTATTCCATTTTGACCGGACGGGTTTCGTCGGTCGGTGGAAACGCACGCCTCGATCCCGGCTCCGACACCTACAAATACCTCGGCACGTCCCGCGCTGAAGCGCGGCTTCGCGAATTCGACTTCTTCATTCACGACACCTGGAAAGCGAGATCGAATCTGACCCTGAATTACGGTCTGCGCTACGCGTTGCAACTTCCCTTCACGCCGCTCAATAACAGCTACGCCACCGCCACTCTCGGAGACGTCTTCGGTGTTTCCGGCGCCGGCAATCTCTTCAAGCCCGGCGTCGCGGGTTCCGCACCCCGTTTCGTTCAGTTCAAAAAGGGGGAGAACGCGAACAAGACCGACCGGAACAACTTTGCTCCCAGCTTCGGTATTGCGTGGCGGCCCACGATTGGGGACGGATTCCTGAGCAAGCTCTTCAGTCAGGAGCCGGTCATTCGAGGCGGCTTCTCCATGGCTTACAACCGCAACGGCATGTCCGACTTCACCAACTCTTTCGGAGCCAACCCCGGCATTCTGATTGATGCGAGCCGGAACGAGTCTTTGGGAAACCTGGGTGCCGCTCCGGTTCTTTTCCGGGATCAGGCGCGCCTGGGACCGCCTTCCTTCGCGACCTCGCCGGCCTATCCGCTGGCCGACGTGGTCACGGGTGACGTCTCGATCTTCGACCCGAACCTCCAGGTCCCGTACTCGCAGACCTGGTCGCTCGGCGTCCAGCGCAAGCTCGGCCAGAAGATGGCGGTCGATGTGCGTTACGTGGGCTCACGGGGCCGCGGTTTGTGGAGCAACCTCAACCACAACGAATCGAACATCATGGAGAACGGCTTCCTGAGCGAGTTCCGGCTGGCTCAGGCCAATCTTCAAGCCAACATCCGGGCAGGTCGCGGAAACTCGTTCGCCTACTTCGGGCCCGGCAGCGGTACGTCTCCGCTCCCGATCTACCTCGCCTATCTCAACGGCGTGAACGCGGGATCGTCGGCCGACCCCTCACGGTACACCGGGGCCTCCTGGACTGACATCAACTTCACGAACCCGCTCGCCATCAACCGACCCCTGCCTTTCTCGCCCGCCGGGGTTGGTACGGCCACGGGTCTCGACGGAAACGCCACCCGACGCGCGAACGCAAGGGCCGCGGGACTCCCCGCGAATTTCTTCCGCGCGAATCCCGACCTGCTGGGCGGAGCGTTCGTGTTGTCGAACAACAACTTCACGAACTACAACGCTCTGGAGCTGTCGTTCCAGCGTCAATACTCGAAAGGCTTCCTCTTCAACGCGAACTACGCCTTCTCGAAGTCGTACTTGTCGAGTCGGTACACGCTGCGCAAGGATCCCGTCTCGACTCTCAACACTGGCGTCGAGGGAGGCGTCACGCATACGTCCAAGTTCTACGGAGGCATCGACCTTCCGTTCGGAAAGGGCCGGAAGTTCGCGGGCGGCGCCGGCGGAGTCCTTGATGCCATCATCGGCGGCTGGCAGCTCAACTTCACCGCCATCCTACAAAGCGGCCGGCTCATCGACTTCGGCGACGTCCGGCTCAAGGGCATGACCGGGCAGGAGTTCGCCAAAGCCTACAAGCTGCGATTCGACGACGCCGGGCGCAAGGTATACATGCTGCCCCAGGACATCATCGACAACACGATCAAGGCCTTCGACACCAGTGCCACATCCGCCACCGGATACGGCACGGGCGGCGCTCCGACCGGACGCTACCTGGCCCCCGCCAGCGGGCCAGACTGCATTTCTCTCACCGATCCCGCGATTTACGGAGGGAACTTCGGCTATGACGGATGCGGCGAAGGAGAGCTGGTGGTGACCGGACCCTTATTCAAGACGGTCAACCTGGGAATCTCGAAGTACTTCAGGGTCAAGGGTGCATCGAGGCTCGAGTTGCGAGCGCAGTTGATCAACGCCTTCAACTGGGCGAACTTCACTCCGGTGGGCAGCGCCAGCAACGCGGTCGCCAACTACGAGGTGACGGGGCTTTCGGATGGTCCGCGCATCGCCGAGCTGGTGTTCCGTTTCACCTGGTAGCGAACGCGTTCCCAAAAGGGGTGGTGGAAGCCACCCGCGCCCTTATTGT
>ENA-ORBV01004639-ORBV01004639.1-microbial-mat-metagenome-genome-assembly--contig:-NODE-4639-length-26130-cov-5.572525_pt1 | contig 26130 bp, 28 predicted proteins | sample MGYA00237777_ERZ505514 | MGnify/ENA primary metagenome ERZ505514 (study PRJEB26160, sample SAMN06269048) | microbial mat metagenome | isolation source: Oligotrophic lake microbial mat | place... | reverse complement strand
GTGCAAAGGGGATCTCAACACCCGGAGCAATCACGGTTTCCCCTAGTCTGTCGCAGGCAGAAAAGTTCGCCGTGTTGATCCATGAGTTCGCTCATGAACTCCTTCACCAACGGACCGACCGCAAGCAGGCGACGACTCGACAAATTCAAGAGACGGAGGCCGAAGCCGTAGCCTACACGGTCTGCCGCGCATTTGGGATCGATTCGACGACGCGCAGTTCCGACTACATTCAGCTCTATCGGGGATCTGAAGACGTGCTGAAGGAATCGCTTGGATTCGTGCAGCAGACAGCGAGCAACATCATTCAACTGGTTCGCATTCAATCAGAGAGAAAGACAGAATCACCAGCGGCCGTTTTGGCTGCGTAACAAGACAATTACGGAGAAACAACCATGACGACAAACCAACAACGAACCGACGCGGCTTCAATGGCCCTGGCAGCCTACATGCAAGCCAAGGGTCTGGACGAAGACCCGTGTCTACAATCCTTGTTCGAGACCATGACCGACCTGCTCACCGATCTGAGGCACTTTGCAGCCACAGAGGAGATCGACTTCGGCGCGGCCGTTAGAATGTCCGAATACCACTACGACGAAGAATCGCCTTGAATCGTTTGTGATCAGAAAGGAACTTGACCTCAGACAACCGAAGGCATTGCTCGGTGCGATCGAGCGCTGATAGATGTCAAACGCTGTCACCTCGGTGATATTCTGCCCCTCTGCCAATGAGATGGCCGATTTATGCATCGGTGCCGAACGGGCGCACGATGCGTCTTCGGAGCGGCAACACTTCCACCGGCACCGGTTGGAAACCCGCTTTGCGGCGGGCGCGATTCACGGCACGCCAGATGTTGAGCAGTTGCCGACGAACGGGAGCGTAAGGTTCGAACGGCAATTCGTAGAACGCCAGGGCGAGACTGTCAGCGGAGCGATGAGGGGCGATTTCGAGAAACCACGCTTTCAGGTCCAGATACCGGCGTCGCTCGATTTCAACGTGGGCATGCCAGCGAACGTCACGTTCCCCGGCGCGCGTTCGACCTCCACGGCGGTAGCTGATGGAATAACCGCCGTATTGCAGCGGGACGCGCCGGATATCGTGAATTGACTTCGATTCCACGGTGAAGAAATCATGCTGTCCCTTCGTCGCCAGGATCACGAACCGTCGGCCGTGCCGGAGATATTGAAGATTGGCTTGACCGAGCCGCTTCCGTCGCGCGCGGGTCGATTCCGACACCCCGATGCCGTATTTCGCGATCAGTTTTCGGTCGATAGCTCGCGCGTCCTTTCCTGACGGAACGTGGCCAGTGACATAAAACCAATACCCGTGTCTCAGGTAGCAGCAGGCAATTTGTTGGACGAATCCTTCCAAGGAAGTCGCTTCAGCTCGATACGGCATGAGCCTCCGTTGCATCAAAAGTGCGGAGCTTGTTTAGGGCACAAGCTCCGCGGAAAGCCAAAATCCTTAAAGGGCGTGTTGAGGTCGAAGGGCGTACGTTCTGAGCGTGACGAATCACGTCGCTCGCCAGGAACGAAACCAGCCGACAGCAGTGGCGATGGCGGCGGCGGTGACTCCATTCAGGAGTACACCGCCGCCAATCCATACTACCCACCTCAAAAGAAAACCTTTGGCGTCCGCATCCGCGTGAGTACACACGCTCAGCGTTCGCCGCCAGTTCGCCGCCACAGGAGACCAATCCTTCCGAATCAGTCTCGTGTGACCGCTCGCGCCCGTTCCAGGACCGGCAATCGCGTCAGCACGCGACTTGCCGGCATGTTGCTTCGACACTTCTCAAAAGTGCCCGTCAGCCCTTTCGTCGTGATTACGCACCCCGGCACCACCCGTGAGTGCATCAACGACCGCCCACTGCCTTGCAGGTCGGTCGCCCAAGTCCAGCGCCGGCTTCCGCCGTCGCCTTCCTCAGCTTCTACTCAGGCCACTCTCCCTCTCTACGGCGTTTGAATCACGTGACTGACCGAGTCACGCACCGGGTACCATCCCGGCTGCCGCAGAGATTCCTGCGTTAGTCATGTTCTTTGCCTTGCAGGTCACGTCGCTAGCCGGAGTTACCCGGCGGGATCATGGTTGTGTGCGTGGCTCTTCCGAGCCGGCACCGTTTACATCGAGAATCGTCCGCTGTTGTGACAGCTTGGCGACTGCCGATGATTTCGGGGGACCGAATGGAGAAGCGTCCCCTTACCCACCAACCCTAATCGTTCGCAGTTCGGCACCGTCTCCTGCAAGACTCACTGACAAGCCCGTTTCGATTCGGGCCTTTCGTGGTTGAGCTTTTCACGGCCAGCGGATTTGCCGCCGGTCCCCGGACTGGTCTGTCCGGTTCGGCCTGTTACCAGGCTCGAAGCTCCCCACGCCAGCCAGGTTGAACGAAGTTCTTTCAATCGGACTCCGGACCCCCTGGACGGGATTACGCGCATCCCTTGATGCGCCTCACCCGCTTTGAAACATGACGGCCTTTGATGATGAACATCGAAGGTCTGTCCGCATCGCCCCCACTCGCCTGCGAAACTCCGCCGGCTGGGAAGCATCGGATAGAGTGTTGGGATTACTCTGCGAGCGATGCTTCTGCCATACAAGGGCAGAACCCATCGCGATTGCAGGATTACTCCAACAAGCCTCCGTCGAACTGGGCGAGCCAATCTCTTGGCACCCAGCTCTACGGGCCGATCACGTGACGGTCGGTAAGGCCGTCCCCTTAGCCGGACTGGTGAGGTCCGGTTTGCCGGGAGTGATCGGTGTCGAAGCGACATCTTGCCGCCGCTCTTCTGCCGTGGGATTTTCACCACGCTCTGAGCGGCACGTTGACGAAGTAACAGCCGCAGCCGAGATCCGATTCCCGACCGCTCCCGTCTCCATACCGTACCGCCCACATTTCGCAATCGCCGTTGCCGGGGCCCGATTTGCCAAGGCTGAGGAAACCGTGCTACGCACTCGGGAATGAGTCGAGAGAGAAGTCGTCAGCGAATCAAGATTCCGGGAAAGAGCGTTGTGGTGCGGCCTGCGGCCGACGAGCGACTGGTGTTTGTCGATATCGAGTTGGGTCGCGTGAAGCGACAACGTCCGATTCTGCAAATAGCGGCCGTGGCCGTCTCGCGATGCTTGAGCGAACTGGAAGCATTTGAGGCAAAGGTGCGCATCGACGAGCGGAAGACTCCCTCCGCACTGATTCACAATCGACACTTCGACCGTGACCGATGGCGCAGCGAAGCCCGTCATCCGAAAGTGGTTGCCTACGACTTCGGGCGATTTCTCGGCCGTCATGCCACGGCTGAGGTCGCTGGAGCCAATTGTCGTCGGATGATCGTGGCGCAATTGGTCGCCCACAACGCCGAATTCGACGGCATGTTCCTGCGGGAATGGTTCGAGCGGTTGGGATTATTCTTGCCGGCGTCCTATCGCGTCTTCTGCACCGTGCAGCGGGCGATGTGGCTATTCCATGAAAACCGCTCGCTCACCCCGCCGCCGGACTTCAAGCTCGGGACGCTCTGCCATTATTTTGGCATTCCATTCCATCCTCATGAAGCGCACGATGCGTTGGTGGATGTTCGCGCAACCGTGGAACTCTATCGCCGCATGAACATGCTGGGCGCAGCACGGCTCGCGCAATCGCTGGAACAACCTGCCCATCCCGGCACCACGAACGGCTGTGGATAACTTGCGACTTCCAATGATTCGAGGCGTGTCGGTGGCGTGACCCAACGGGCCGCGAATGCGTGTCGCTCGCGTGACCTTTCCCCGCCTGGACGTGTCGGTTGCGTGACCTTTCGCACTGAATCGACCGGCCCCGATTCGCCTACAACCATCAGGAAATACTTCATTTTCAGTATTGAGAGGTCAACAGACGGCGCTTTGGCAAAGATCTGTTTCAAAGATCTGTAAGCAAAGTGGCTGCTTGTTTACGGAAGCTTAACTGGCAGGGTGGCGAGGATTTCTTTGGCCAGAGTCGGCCGTTCATGCGCGAGATTTGGGGTGACCTTACGCTGGGCCTGCCGACTTGCTTCACGAAGTGCAGTGCATTCGTCCAATCCGGCAGCACGAAACTGTTGAAACAGATCGCCGCGGAGTTTTTCAAACGCCTGGCGGCTGCCATTCTCTACAGAACTCGCCAGTCGCTTTTTGCGGGGACGGTCGCGATCCTGGCAGGCCTGTTCCCGCTCTTCGGCTTTGCGGATGTCGTGCCACCAGTCCGGCGGTGTACGGCCGTCGGTAACGGACTTCTTCAAGTTGTCGAGGAAATAGGCCACTTGGCTTCGCTTGAAGAATCGCAGTCCAAACCTTTCCGTCGCCGCCAAGGTGATGTCCGCCCATTCCCGCACTGTGGAGAGTGGGTACTGCTTCAGCACCCGCCCGATCCCGGCCTCGTCCAGACCGATTGAACGCAGCGGCTCCGCCAGTGGTGAAGCAATGAGGCCGTTTGCAACTTGCTGTTGGCGACCAAACCCATGACCGCGCTGAAGCATGACGACGTAGTGCCCCTTGTTTTGCTTCTGAATCGTGTCCGATTGTATGCCCAAGATGACTCCCTCCTCAGCCAACTCTGCGCAGATGCGCCGAGACTTGGCAAGCAAGTGCTTGGCTGGCAAACTCGCGGATAGACCGAGCACATCAACCGCCAAATGCCGCAGATCCATGCGTGGCGTTTGCGGCGACCGAGGGAAGATCTTCGAGACAAACAGGAACAGCCGCCGCGCCGCTGGACTGAGTCGCCGATAAAGTTCTAGGTCAAACCGTAGCGAACCCCCGGCGGCTTTCACGAATTCAAAGAACTGCCCATCCCAATGAATTCGCCAGGCCCGGCTCGACACTGGATCGGCGGGAAGACGGTAGCTGAAGAAGCCGAATCGTACTTGGCAATGCTCGGCGCGGATCGGGTCATAGAACGCATCGCAGCCATACTTGACCCACGAGAGCCGCTCGATGGCCGCCGCAAACTGCTGGTACTGCCGACCGCCCCGCCGGGCATCGGCATCCACCAGCCCCCATTGTCGCAAACAATAGTGGGGCGTCGCATGGAATTCGGTTTCAGGGTTGGGTTGGCTGAGGGTCAGCGCCAGCAGCCCCCAGAGATAGAATTCGTCATGAGCGGATAGGCCCCGCGGGCACGACACCTCGACACGCGCCGTCCTGCGCCGTCGCCGGGCATCGGAGAAATGGAACGTCGTTTCATGCCGGAGTCCCGGCAGCATGGAGGTCCGCGCATCGAGCGGACAGAGCGCATGTTCCACCAGCGATAATTGTCCGAGGCCCGCTCGTTGAGGCGGGTGACGACGTTGCTGGCCTGTGCGGCGAGAAGACGTAGCTTGGGGCTTCATTCCGCGACTGGTATCACGGTCGCGGTGATCGCGACAGCAAAAACCGCCTTTTGAACTGCCGTTCGATTCTTGTTGACGGTTCGCGACACCGCGTGGAATAGTCCCAATGAACGATTTCGCGGGCTTGGCCGGAATTGCCAGTGGCAATCGGCCCTCGTCGGCGACAGAAACGATTTGAGGACCGTGGGAGCAACCATTTGTTTCATCAACCAGAAGGGCGGTTGTGGCAAGAGTTCAAGCTGTTTTCATTTGGCAGGGGCCTTCGCGCAGGCGGGACTGCGGGTGTTGCTGATTGACGCCGATCCGCAGGGTTCCCTGAGCCAGGGGTTCTTCGGATCACAAGTTGTCGAAGCTCTGACAGCCGACCAGACACTGGCGGGGGCGTTTGACGGCTCATTCGAGTTTCAGCGCCCTGAGCAAGCCGTCCTCATCACCGAATGTCCGCTGATCTCTCTCGTTCCGGCCAATCACTGCTTGACCGAGTTCAACGTCCCTCACCCGGAACGTCTGGGGATGGAGCAGTTCGCCATTGCCCAATTCTTGGAAACGCTTGCGGGATTCGACATCACGCTCATCGATTGTCCGCCGAACCTCTATCGCTGTAGCTGGTCGGCGCTATTGGCGTCCGACTACGTCGTCATCCCGGTTCCTCCTGAAGACTTCGGGGCCCAGGGACTCCGAGTGGTGCATCAAGCGATTGAACACGCTCAGAGGCTTAATCCGCGCCTGGAGCTATTGGGCCATGTCGTCACGCGGATCGACAAGCGGCTCATCGTCCATCGCTCCTATGAACGACGATTGCGAGACATTTATGGCGCGACGGTGCTGCGAACCGTCGTTCCCGAGATCTCCGCCTTTAAGGTGGCCTTGGCGTGTCGTCGTCCCGTTGGGCTATACAACCTCAGCACCGTCGCCGCACGTTTGACTTGGGAACTGAGCCGTGAGATTTTCGACCGCATCCATGCCATAACCAAGGAGGCGGCGACTGCATGATGGGCACGATGCAAGAGAGACTTGATCACGTGGGACACCTGCTCAACGAATCGCTGGGTGTGCGAACGAACGACGTGCGACCAAAGCTCAGCCCCGTTCCCGCCGCCAAAGACTTGGGCCGTCGACCGCTGCGGGGCTATGGCCGCGTCGATATCGCGCAGGTCATTGCCGATCCGACACAGCCACGAGCCGAGTTTGACCCAGAGTCTCTCGCGTCACTCGCCGCCAACATTCAGGCGAAAGGGCAACTTCATCCAATTCACGTTCGTTGGTCCGAAGAAGCGGAACGCTGGGTGATCGTTTCCGGTGAACGGCGGTGGCGGGCATCCCGCGCGGCAGGACTCACGACCGTGGATTGTTTCTTCCACGAGGAGCCGCTATCGAAGGCCCAGGTGCTGGAATTGCAGCTCATCGAGAACCTGTTGCGTGAAGATCTACGCCCGATTGAAGAATCCAGAGCGTTTCAGTCCCTGATGGATCTGAACGGCTGGAATGGCAAGCAAGTCGCCGAGGCGCTGCGGATTCCTGCCTCGAAGGTGAGCCGCGCGTTGGCGCTGCTCGATCTTCCGAGCGACATTCAGCAGCAAGTCGAAGCTGGAGAAGTACCGGCCAGGACCGCCTATCAACTGTCTCGGCTAACTGATTGCGACGCGCAAAGGGAACTCGCAACGCAGTCCGCCAGTGGCGCACTCACCAACACATCCGCCGCGCAAGCGGTTCGACAACGTCCGACGCGCCGTCCTTCCAAAGCCCAACACATTCGCCAGACGTTTTATGCCGACAACGATTGCCAGATCGTTGTCTCTGCTCCCCGAGCGTCGTCGTATCACGACCTGGAAGCCGCATTGATCCAGGCTTTGGACGAAGTGCGATTGAGAATCGAAAATAACATTCGGCTTTAACTCGCGCTGCGTGAGAGATTGGTTCAGGTAAAAGGGTGCGCGTTGGGCGTTGCCCTGCGGGCCGGGCTGCTCCAGGCTCCGCTAACGCTCGGTTCGACTGCCGCCATGCGACAGCCGAACTGCTCCGCACCTTGCACATCCCTAACGCGGCATGATCTTACCAAACCCGCTCGCCGGCAGTTTTGATTGTGCCACGGCATCAAGGTCCGCGCACGCCTGCGGCGTCCGCTGCTGCTTGGCCTGCGGCCAAGACTCCACCTTGACTAGCCGTGTCGATCAAACCGCCGACTGCCGGCGGGTCAGCAGCATCGATTCCATTCGTAGACGCCGGCTGCGATGACATCAGGAGAACAACCATGCACCAAGACAACATCATTCATGCCTACACTCGATCCGACGCCATCGCAGATGGCATGCTCATTGACGTGACCCAACTGGCGAAGGAAGCGGGATTCCGCTACCCGCTGGCCATGACCCGCGCCGCATGGGAAACCTGTGTCCGAGTTCCCACTGCCAACACTTGGCAGGACGAAACCGGACGACTGTGGGACGTACTCGTGGTTCTGGCATTCGCCATCAGGAGTGGGGCTGGCGGGGAAGTCATTCACTTCGCCGTCCATGTGCTCGACGGCGAAAACCGCACACGGCGAATTCCGCTGAAGGCTATCTGTGGACCCGGTGACGACGCCGCACCCGTGCTTACCATCCTGTTATCTGATGAGGACTAATCGGTGACGCGAACTCAATCGCACTGTGCGGCCGATCTTGGCGATCGTCTGATATGGCTTTCATGCTCTGCCCTGAGAAGCGCTGCTTGCCCTTGGCGGATTACCCCAGCGCGACAGCACCGGCAGCAGCCTGCGCATTACCCGGTCGGTTCGTGGCCGCCGTCCAATCGCCGCGGCCTGAACGGCCGCCTGCCCTGGACGGGCCGGACCGACCGGCCTTGGGGCCGGTGCGGTTGGCGGGCTGTACGCCCGCTGTGTTCGCTGCCGCTCACACCGGGCCGACGCCGCTGGGGCGGCGTGCGGCCCGAACCGGCTCCGCTGGACGCTCCGCCTGAACTAATAAAAATCCGCTGGGGGCCACGTCGTCGCCCAACAATGCCGGCTCAATATGGAAAAGGATTGGCCGCATAATGTAGAATCAGATTCCAGAGAGAGGTCATTCCAAGCACTACCCACTCCGTCCCGGAGGCTGAGCGATGGACCTGAATTCCGACAGTGGCGTCAACACCATTGAATCTCCCGACGTGGAGTTGACCGGCCGCAGGTTTCCGTCGCAATGGGAGGAACCGCGGTCGAGGCCCAAGAATCGCATTCGCAAGTTGACGCAGGAGCCGCGAGCTGACGATCTCTCCGTTTTGATCGGCCACGAGATTCGGTCGCGATTGCCGTGGAGTCGACTCCCTACCAGCATCCCGGACGTTCAGCCATTGGTCGAGGCGTACATTGGCAGCCTGACTCAGTTAGACCGATTTCGCAAAGAAGTAGAGAACCTGATTCGCGTCGCTTGCGAGGCCAATCTGGAGTTTCGTCAACAGTCGGGAGAAACACACGAACAAGCTCGCGACGCCGCCCTCCAAGCGAAGCTCGGTGAAATGCTCATTGCGGCTGCCGTCGATTGGCAGCCGACCCGTAACATCATCGACGCGCGGCTTGTGTCCCGCCCCGTTAATGAACTTCGTCAGCAACTTGACGCAGCACTGGACCAAGCAGTCAGTCAGTTCTGCGTCGGCTTTTTTGAATCGCTCGCGAAGCTGGTGGATCGAGAACTTTTCGGTCTGGTGGAGTGGCTTCCCAACAATTGCTGTTCGTACCATTTTTTCAAACGCGTTGTGATTCAGGAAAACGAGGGTGCCCAGGCGACTTCGGTTAAGACGAAGTTTCACTCCGCAACCGAACCCGATCCCGAGACTGGCCGCCGGATCGTCGGGACACGAACGACCACGACGACGCGAGGCAGCGGCAAGCATCAGCATCGACTCGCCCGGCATCAGCATGACGTGATGAATGCGTTTCACACCTCAATCGGGAATAGCAAAGTCGTCATGCCGCCACAGGTAACGCGCTTGTGCCAGGCCGTGCCCGAGTGGTTGCATCCATTTGTACGTGTTATCGACGGGACCATTTTTCGCGAACGCATCGTGGAACGAGATACCGGGGTCGAGAATTGGCAAGACGTTCAGATCCACGATGAACCCATCGTGGGCTGGGAACCCGGAGTGGTTATCGGCCCGTACGTATTGACCGGCTGGGGACCGCGCGAAGTTCGGGCCGAGCAGCAGCGTCGTGAAACCGCTCAGCAAAGCCAAGACTTGCAAGACGCCGCCAAGGTGGGAGCCGTCGAACGATTCGGGTGGACCGTGGGATTCCTGCTGACCGCCCTGGGCGGAATTATCCTCTTGAGCGGACCATCGCTGTTCTGGGCCATCGTTTCACTCCTCGCGAGCATGTTCGCCATGACCCAGGTCGTGCGGAGCCGAAGTCAGGCAGAAATGCACAATGCTGGCCTCTTGCATTATGTCGCCGGCCTGGCTGTCGCGTCCGGAATAATTACCGCTGCCATGCTGTTCACCTTTGCTGTGCGGTTTGATCGGCCGCAAGACGGCCTATGGGCAGTCGGCGCGCTCGTCGCCACCGGTGTCATTTGGGGTGTCGGCAATCGTTTCCTGTGGCCCGCCCCTAAATTGTCCTAAAGCCAAGCATCGAATAAGGAATCCACAACATGAGTAGCGGGCCTGCGGCATCGGAGTCATCCGGCGCATCCGAACCGGTTCGTCGGCACCCGGCGCTCAGTCCCGGACTGAAGCAGCTTGGATACAGCTTGGCGGCGGCCATCGTGATTGCGTGCTTTTTCTACTTCGGCTTCTTACGGCGGCATGAGGGCCTGCTGCAATCGCAGCAACAGAAATTCGAGTCGCTTGAATCATTAGTTTCCCGCTCGGATGATTCGACCAAGAAGAACTTTGATGAGCTTAAGGCGGAGCGGGACGCGTTGCATGTCACGCTCCAAAGCGAGTTGGAGAAGGTCAGGCAAGCGAACGCCACGCTTCAACAGCAAGTGAACGAAAGAAAATCAGACCTTGCCGTGGCCAAGGCAAAGCTGACCCGAGTCAAAGCCGAGGGACAGCAAGCCCGGCAGCAGATCGACAAACTGCTCCAGGAGCGCATCGTCTGGAAAACAAAGTTTGAGTCGCTACTGACGGATGACCGGGGTCGGCGAATCGCCGCCAACGAAGCGCACGTTGCGTTGACATTGCCTGTTCTGCAACGGGTCCGCGCGTCCGATTCGGAAATCGCGGGCTGGTCTGCGGAACTCGACGAACTGATGCAGCCGCTGAACATCGCGCAGCAAGCCAACGACGGCGAGGCAGCCGTATCTGAAACGCACGCAGCCGCCGTCGCGGCCATTGCCAAGTCGGCGCGACTGTCGCTCGACGAACTTCAGCGCGATATGCGGCTTCTCGAAACGATCATTCAGCAAACGCAATCGCTCGTCGTTGGCACGACAACTCTTGGCGATGCTGCTTCGCAGGCCGAAGTCGCCGAGGCGACCAAACTGGCACTTGCCGTCGCCGAGGCACGCAAGTCTGCCCTGGCTGCGCAGTCGGAAGCGCTCCAGAAAGCGGAGCAAGAGCGGATTGCCGCCGAGACCCGGGTCAAGGAGCGAGAGCAGGCGAATCAAACTGCCAAGCTGACTGCGCGCGAGGACACGCTGATTGCTCAGGCCAGGGAAGAAGAACTCAAACGTCAGACTGCTATTGCGCGAGAGAAACTAGAACGCGAGTTTGCGAAGGACTTGCCCGAAGTACGCCGACTGCTGTCAGCATTCATCGACGATGGTTTTCAACGACGCGGGAGGCAGGAGGGTAAAGGTCCGATGTCGTTCGGTGCCATCGAAGGAGCCGGGGCGCTGGCGAAAACATCGGATGGACGCCAGGCGCTGGCGATCCTTGTTGGGAACAGCGATCGTCCGTCGGGGCCGCTGCCCCGCTTCCAAGGCGGTCAGACGCGGAGCCAGGAAGAGCTTTGCACGCGAGCGCAGGAGTTGCTCACCAAATACGGACCACTGATGATTGAGAAGAAGATGTTAGTGGAGTAGCGACCCAGGTCGTCGCTTATGTTGAACCGAGATTACCCATGCAGAAGCTAACTGCCCAACCACGGCGATCTCATGCGTCGCTGAACGCTCCCCGCCCTGGACGGGCGGCCGGAGCGGCTTGGGAGCCGCTGCCGGCGGCGGGCTGGAACGCCCGCCGTGCTCGCTGTCGCTCGCACTCGGCCGAACCGGCTGGGGCCGGTTGCGGCCTGATGGCCTGCGCTGAACGCTGCGGCCTGTTTCGCCTCCTGAACGTCGGCGGGGGAGTGTTCAAATGGCTCCGGACATGCTGGTCCGTGGCACCCTGCTTGGCACCTGATGTGACTCCGCCAAGTGCCGTTTCATGTGCCGCACTGTGCCTTGCCGGGCATGGACTTAGCTCCTATTCTGCTCCCCGCTGTTATCCCACCGTATCGAACGACACCCCGGCTCACACGTCAGCCGAAGCGCGGTGCCGCCCGATTCGTTGTCGGTAGAGGAGACAGCGTGTCGCGACCAACACGAAATCAACGCAAATGGGAGATGGAAAGCGTCGCGCTGTTCGGTAAGCGCTATTCCGTGATCGAGCGCTTGCGCATCAGGCAGCGCACCTATCTGCTACTTGATCGGCTTTCGACCAGTCGCCGAGAGCGATACCTGGCTTTCGACCCTTATGCCGGGCCAAACGGCGCACCCGTAGCTATCTTACGGCTGCCGCGTTCTCAGGCGTCGCGCCAACATGTTCAATCGCTGCAACGACGCGCCGGTTCGAACGAGAACTTCCCTGCCATTCTGGATTATGACGAACAAGGCGCGGACACCGTCGTCGTCTTGAAATGGTTGCGTGGAGTGACCCTGGCGGAGTACCTGGGTGAAATGCAGGCCGGCCGTCGGCCGCGCATCTCGTCCGTGCTGGCGTTCCAGCGGGTTGCCGGACTCGCACATGGAGTGAGCCGCTGGCATAACAAGGGACAGATCGTTCACGGCGACATCAAACCCGAGAACATCATTGTTTCCGCCGACCCCGGTCGCTTTGCGCTGATCGACTTCGGCAGCGCCTGGGTCCAGCAAACGGCGGCGACGCGGGAAGTCGGGGACGGCACCAGTTCGTTCTACTCCGCTCCGGAACAGGAGCAGGCCGAGGCAGCCGTCAACGAGCGGGCCGACCAATTCGCGCTTTCGGTCGTGCTCTACCAACTGCTGACATTCACCATCCCGTATGACGGCTTGGGAGGAAAGGCCGGGCGACCGGGTTACGCGGTGAAGATGGCCGGCACTCTCGTTCCCCCCAGCCGCCTGGCGGCGGATCGAGACTTGATTCCGCAAGCCGTGTGGCGCGGCATCGACCGGGTTGTCACTCGCGGACTGGCGTTCGATCCGGATGAGCGTTATCCGACGCCGCAAGCCTGGCTCGATGATCTGGATTCGGTTAATCTCGACATCAAGCGGCCGGTGACGATTTCAGAGACCAACCGGCTATTGACCCAGGTGATCGGCTGGATTGGTGATCGCTTTCGCCGTAACTGATGGCAAGTCCCGTCGCTGCGGACGACTAAGTGCGATCCAGCTTCTTCTCGACGGCGCGCTGGTGTGGCGGCAGCCATTCAAAGCGATCGCCGCACACACAGTGGTATCCGCGACCATCGACTCCGGTGCGCGGTGTGAACGCTCCCGGCAAGACGGAAAGATGGGCGTCCGTCTCGCCGGGCCGAAACACTTTCGGATAACCCAACGGACAACCGACGCATTGATTGCGCGTCGGCAGGCCGGGCGGGTCGCCCGCCTCCGCCGCGTTGATCACGGTGCGCGCTTGCAAAAGACCATCACGAAGAATCGCTTGGCTACGGGCGTTGTTCGGAATGATCACCGCGTCATAGGAACCAGCAAAAAGCATGATGCCGAACGGCGACTGCGCCCGCTCGCACCATTCCAGCAATTGACAATAGGCCGCGATCCTCGCTCGGTTTTGCGAATGCACGTCGCGCTGACCCCGGTGTTTGCGGAACACGGGAATTGCCAACGCCTGATATCTCAGAACTAGAAAAGGACAGCCTGCCAACTGCCACTCGCGATGCACATTGGGCTCTTGCGGTTTCGTCACGGCGAAGCCAGCTTTTCGCAATTGCCACCAGTTGACCGTTCGCTCCTCACTCCCGAGTTCGCTAATCTGCAACGTGTTCTGGGCACGGCGATAGGCTCGCCAGCGCCGTTCGAGTTCCAGGATCTGTCGCCCTTGAGGCACCAGCCAAAATGGGAGCACTGCGAAGGGGACCGCCAGCAATCCTCCCAAACCCGAGTCGACCGCGAAGAACATCACCGCGGTACCAATCGCCCACCAAATAGCAATTTTCAGCACCCAATAGACTTCGTCCCATCGCTGTTGCAGTGCTTCATAGATCAAGTCGTCGTTGTAGTCGGGCAGCCAATCCAGACGCGGCGATGTTTCCGAGTCACCTTCATCACCGTCAAGAAGCTTTCCCTGCTTACTCAATTCATACGCAATCAAGCCGGCCCGCGGACAGAAGATCATCTCCGAAACAACGCGGACTCCGAGGCGCGGTGTACCGGGGTCGGCAGACAGCGAATCGCTGGCTGGCAAGTTATCTTCGGGAGGAAGGCGGTTGAAGTTCATCGTTCGTCCACCGGCCCTCGCCACTTCCAATCCCGGATAACTTCCTCCACTTCGTCCATGCTGCCAGGGCGACGGCTAGGAGCGGGCTCCAAGCATCTTTGTACAGTGACCCACACTCGTTTCGGCAGACCGCACTTCGCCACCACGTTGATATCTTCGCCGCGCGGAGACAATCTTCCAGTAGCGGCATGCACCAGGATGCGCGCCCAACTATACAAGTCCGCCTGAACTTTCACTTCACCCGAACCGACTTCCTCGGCTCGATATGGATCTTCAGGCCACTCGTCACCAGGGGAGACAGTAGGGCCGCCCGCCAGCAGTTTTGCCAACTCAAAGTCCGTTAGCACCGCACGACCGTCCGCCTTCGCCAGTAGCACGCGCGACGGAGCCAATTCCCGCATCACGATCTGGGCGCGATGCAACGCGCTCAGTCCGCCGGCAATCTCGCGCATCAACCGCGGTAAGTCGGCCGGCGGAAAGCGCCCTGCGGAAAGTATTTCTGACAACGGCGTCCCATCGAGCCAGCGTTCGACGACCCACCAACCATCTTCTCCAGCCGTCGGCGTCGAGCTGACCACTTCCGCCAAATTTGGAAGTAGTCCGATTTTCTGACAGACGTGCGGATGCCGTTGCAACTGTTCGCGCTTTCGATCCCGGTCAGAAGCTGCCAGACCGCTCAACAGATAAAACTTCCCCCGCCCCAACTGACCTTCGGTATGCCGGTGCTTCATCCGGAACTGGACAAAGTGGAGTCCGTTCGCCGCCATGCGACCGCCGCTTTGCAACGGCTCGTCGATGGTCCACTCCCATTCCATGCCGGTCGTCGTCGTGGTCGGAGGCACGTAGTAGGGGTCGCGCGGACCGAGCAGATCCAAAACGTTGCACTCGAAGTAATCGGCGATGAACTTCGCCACGTCCCGCCGCACCCCATCCCCTCTGAACGCCTTATCAAATGTGTTCCTAGTGATGGTCGCCCGCTCCTTCGGTGGCCCAACTGTTGCCTCAACCGAATTCAATAGGTCTTTCAAACGACTATCCGACAACCCGCGCTCAATCAGGAAACGCTTCAGCTTGAAGCTGTCCAGGTACACCAATTCTGGGTCTGTCGTCGGCCTGGTCATGGTAACTCGGGTCATTTCCAAAAGATGATGTCCGTGAGACGAGCGTGAACGCCCCTCCATAGTCAAATGCTCTTCGTCACGACCGGAGTGGAACTACCCGGTTCGATGGTTCTCAACGACGAGGAGTGTCACATGCTGAAATCTGTTTCCCAATTATTCGAGCGTCTGGCGGAACGCTGCCTGGTGCTGGCAGCCGGTTTGCTGGCTTCCAAAATCGAGGCCGCCTGTATTCGCCACGAAGCCGAACAGCAAACACAACTGGAAGAACTGGCTCGTTCGTTCGACGCCGATGGACTTCCAGAGGCCGCTTCTCAACTCCGCGAGCGCGCCCGCCTTCTTACCCATCATAACCCGGCGGCGGCGGGAGAGACACTGTTACGCGATCTCAGCGACTCGGCATCGGCGGAAGCGACGCATCAGGGCGCGGACGATCCCGCGGCGGTCTCACTGGCATTGAATGCGGCTGGGATGCCTGCTTCAAGTCGCCGCTCGACGGGCCGGGGCAAACGCGGACTCCCCTCGTTGACACTCCCGGTCGGTGAAGCCCCCGCCCAGGCACCGCTGGGAAGTCTGACCTTGCCGCCAAGTGATGCAACGGCGTCACAAGAGGAGCGGCAATGAGCACGACTTTATCTTTCACCCAGCGCGATCACGAACTGCTGCCGGCCGTGGTGCAAAAAGTCCGGCTCTTCAGCTTGCGTCAGGTCGCCGAGCATTGGTGGGATGGCGACACCGCCAACGCCCGTCGGCGACTCAAGCAGTACGCCGCAGCGGGGCTAATTGAGCGAATTGAAGTGCAGGCGCGGCCGTTGCCGCAACTTACGCAACCCGTCCTTTCATGGCGTCCTCAGGAAGCGGCTCCGAATTTCGACGCCGTGGCCTACAAACTCCAGGTGCGCTGGAAAGCGACCCCGGTTCGGCCCTGCTCGGCGTTCGTCGCCACCGAGCGGTTGGCTCAGCACTATGGCGGACGCCGGAGTGGAGAGTTGAAACATCCGTTGCAGGCCACGCACGACCTGGGGGTTGCCCAGATCTGGCTGCAATTGCAAGCGACGGCTACCGCGTGGGCGGATGCTTGGCGCGGCGAAGACATCCTCGCTCACACACGCCGGGGAGAAAAATGCCCGGATGCCTTCATCGTCAATGAACAGCAAGAGGTGTTTTGCGTGATCGAGTTCGGCGGCGCGTATTCCGCCGAACGTGTCCGCGAGTTTCACGAAGACTGCGTCCAGCGCAATCTTCCCTATCAACTGTGGTGAAATCCGTGACGGACAATCCTTCTATCCGCTCCAGCAATCTCACCCCACGGGGTCAGGCGATTCTGGACCATGTCGCTCGCCATCGGATCACGACTCCGCAGGTGCTGCGGCGCGCGCTTTTCCCGCACCTGAGCGTCAATGCGGTGATCAAGGTCGTGAGCCGGTTGTGCCGAGGTGGACTGCTCCAGCGGGTTTCCTTGCTGCACCGACATTGCTACTACGCACTCACAGCCAGTGCGGCGCGTGCTTTAGGTGTGTCGCACAAACGCACCGGACCGCTGGGAGTCCAGGCCCTGCCGACGGAATACGCCGCACTCCATTTCGCCTGTTTCACGGGAGCACCACGAGTGCGGCTTACATCGGCCGAATTGAAGATCGCCTATCCCTGGATGGAATCCGCGTGGATTCGCGCCGCCCACTGCCTCGACCGTTCGCAGCCTGAAAGCGAGTGCCTGGAACTGCTACGCGTCGTGCAGGGAGGCTCACCCGATCACGTCGCCCGTAAATGCCACGTGGACATTAGTCGCCGCGAAGGAAACGCAGCGTTCCTGCAATTAGTGAAGCAGAAACGGTTCCGCCTTGTCGTCATCGCCGCAACGGCGGAGAGCGCCCGAGCTATCCAGCAGGCGATCGACAATCACCTCTGGCCGGACGGACTCGCCATTCATCTAACCGTTTTACCTCAACTACTCCCATTCCTTGGAGGATCACACGATGCCACGTAGCGAATATTACCAGGATGCCGGCAACCCAGTGCAGTTGGCCCGGCTGCCCGCGACGCGCCCCTTGTTGGCTTTGCGACACCTCAGCGCTGGGTGGAAGGTGCAATGGGGCAGCGTCTGGCGGCACTTCCTGATTTACCAGGTGATCTTGATTGTCACGGTCGTTCTGACGCCCTGGAAAACGATTCAGGAGCATCCGATGCTACCGGTATGGGTCATCGGAAGTATTGTCTGGATGTTGTGGTGGACCAACAGCATCCAGCGCGAAATCGTGATGGTCGGTTTGGTAGCAGCCGTCACAATTGCCCTGCTGGCCGTCGTCGGTCCACCGATCATCGCGCTGCTTGCGTTGAGCGCGAGTGCGAGCGGCTTTCTGGCCTGGCAGTTCGCACAGCATTGGATCGCTGTCTGCACGGCGTCACCGTTGGATCGCCGGACTGCCGAGACGCTAAAGCAAGAATGGTCGTGCCCGCTCGCGCTGGCGGTTTGTGTCCCGTTGGCGATGGTCGTCTTGGGTTGGCTTCTCGGCAATGCTTTTTTTCCGGCAATCCTGCTATTGCTGTTTGCGGCAATTCGGGTGTTCGGGTTTCCGTGGGGAAATCCACTTGGCAAGCTTCGCGTGTTCTGGAACGCGCTTGCATCTTGGTGCAGCTACAACCACGACAACCTCACCCTGCCGGGGCTGCTGCCAAGCCCAGCGGGTTCGACTGGTGTGCGTGTCGTGACGGCAGCCCTCAGCGTCATTCTGGTCGGGAGTACCTTCACGCTGTATTTGTATTCCGACGTGTTGGCCGCCCATGCGACCACCCAGGTTCACGATTCAACCCCCGCCGACAACATCCCCGACTTCACCGCAGGCGATCATTCCCTCTCTTCGATTCTCATTCCAGCGCTGCTCGTTCTCGCCGTGGGAAACGCCGTCTTGCTAAGTACGGCACTGCTGCTCCCCGTAGCCTTAGTGATGCCAGTTCTGATTGAGGCCAACCGCTGGCGTCGGGGTAGGGTTGCCGGTGGAAATTGGCAAACGCTGGTGAATGACATGCAGCATTCGCCCGACTCCACGGAACGCGGAAGCTATTACATGGGCCGTGTTCTCAAGGACGGCAGCCCGTTGATCGTTCCCCGCGAAGTATTTCAAGAGCATGCTCACTTCCTTGGCGACAGCGGTGCCGGCAAAACCTCGTTGGGCCTGAATCCGTGGATTGAGCAGACGATTTCCTTCGGCGATTGCAGCCTGATCGTCATCGACCTGAAGGCAGACACGCTGGAGTTGTTAGCCACGCTCACGACGGCCGCCGAGTCTTTGCAACAACGCACCACCCGCCGCCTGCCGATCAAGCATTTCACCAATCAATCCCACCTCAGCACTTTTGCCTTCAACCCGCTGGCGCAGGCGTTCTGGAATGCGGCCGAACCCTATGTGAAAACCGACTTTTTGAACGGGGCGGCGGGGATTCTGTATGGCAAAGGTTACGGCGAGGGCTGGTATACGTCGGCCAATGCTGCCGTCTCGCACCACGTTCTCAAGAAGCATCCGGACATCAAATCGTGCCGCGAACTAGCGGAGCGGATCAGAGCCACGTTCGCCTCGCCGAAAAAAAGCGGCTTGCATCCCGCATTCTACAACGCCGGAGCCCATGTGCAGGAAGTCTTTGATCGGCTGGGAGCCTTCGATCCGATCAATGTGGCACCCGGCACCGGGCACCCGGATGAAGTCATCCAGGCAGCCATCGATCTGACCGACGTTTTTCGGAATCCGCAAATTCTCTATTTCCATCTCTCGTCAATCGTGGCCGCGGGGTCATCGCCCGAGATTGCACGGTTCGTGGTGTACTCGCTCTTGTGTGCCGCCAGCCAGACCGAGCGCAATCATCCCGTGTTTCTGGTGATTGACGAATTCCAACGGATGGTTGCCAAGAACGTCGAGGCGCTGCTCCAGCTCGCCCGCAGTATGGGCATCGGAGTGATCCTAGCCAATCAGAGCATGCAGGATCTAGGCGAACTCATTCCGTCCATTGAGGCCAATTGCCGTTACCGCCAGTGGTTCTCCGTGTCATCGCTCGATGACCGCGAACGATTGCTCAAAGCGGCGGGCGAGACTGTGGAACAGTTTACCTCCCAATCATGGGGATCAACTTCCAATGGCTCAACGTCGTCCATCACGATCTCCGAGCAAGTCATGAATCGCTTCTCGGTCAACGACATTGCATTAGCCAGTGACCACGAAAAGCAGAGCATTGTCACCATCACGCGAGGGAAAGGCTACGCGCAGTTTGGCGGTCTACCAGTGATCGTCACGTCAGACTTCCATATCAGCGCCGAGGAATACGAACGCCGCAAAAAGCTGCCCTGGCCCGCGCCGACGACGGGGACTTACATCCCTCGCGAACATCAACAGGCTGCTCCAGCAAGAAAGCCCGTTTCCGGACCGGTGGTCACAACGGAGATCATCAGTTCTTTGCCGTTCGATGGACCGCCGCCGCTGATTGCCCCCGGCGAGAAGTTGCCCAAGAAACCGTCCAAGAAAGGGGGCGGACCATGAGCGGTGTCTGGATGCCTGCCGAAATGGAGATCGTCGAGGCGCTCACACGATGCGTCGGCGTAATGTCAGACAGTCAACTTATGGACGCTGGCTGGTCCGGTAGCGCGGCGGGCCATCAAGTCCGCTCGTTCCTAAATCGATTGCTGGAGGCTGGCCTGCTTCAGCGGACGATCGTCAACATGCATCCGCGCGTGTTGCTCGACAAACCGCTGGTCGCTTGGCAACCGGGCGCAGACCGCCCGGACCTTCGGGGCGCTCGGGCGACTATCAGAGATCGTTGGCACCAGCCGACGCAGCCGACCGAAGTTTATTGGGCGAGTAGACGAGCAGCCAACCTGTTCGGCAGTACGTCTCGCGACCTACCGGATCTGTTCCATCGCGACCATGACCTGCTATTGGCCGAGGTCTTCGTTTTCTATCGCCGTCACCGAAATGCGTGGGCGAAGCGCTGGTTGGGGTCCGGCGTCATTCCCCCGGCCAATTTTCAAACCAAGAACCCAGATGCGATTGTGTTCGACGATGACGGCCGCCCCGCGTGTGTCGTTGAATCGTCCGGACATTGCGGACTCAAACAACTGAAATCGTTTCACGAGCACTGTGTCTGTTTCGAACTTCCCTATGAAATCTGGTGAGGCATCCTATGAACGTATTGGCTTCCACGAAATTGACCGGCACCGACAAGGTGATCCTCCGGCACATCGATCGGTATCGATTCACCGTTCGTGAAGCGATCGCTCGACTTCCGGAGTTCTTTCAAAACACACCTCATGAAATCGACGTTCGATTGCAACGCTTGGAGGATGCCGGCTTCATCGCCTCGACCTGGCTCTATGCAAAGCGTAATTGCTTCATCCTCACGAATAAGGGAGCGAATCGCATTCGCGGTTCGGTAACTGATTGCGACGCTCAATCGCCATTGTCCGAGGCTACCAAGGTTCGGCGATTTGCCGCGCTCACCTTTTGCTGTTTGACGTCGATCAGACGGCAACGGTTAACGGCGTCGGAGCTTTCCGAACATGTGACAGGCGTGAACGGTTCTGACGCGGACACGCCCTACTACATCACCCTTGATGAGGCACCGACTCGCCTCGGATTTTTGCGCGTCGATCTCGGTGGACAAGGTCGATGGGACCGGATCTCAGCAAAGTGCCAGCAAGATGTCCGGGACCATGCCAATGATCCGAACTGGTTGCCTTGGATCGCATCGAACCGTTTCGAAGTAACGCTGGTCACGGCCCTGCCGCATAAGGCAGAGCGTCTCCACCACGCACTCAGCCAGCAGGAACATCCGCCGCCAATTCCCATTCGCATCACAGCAATTCCTGAATTGCTCTACCTCATCGCGCCGCCACCGGCGTAACGCATTTTTTACTCCCTCCCCGAGGGTTGTAATTCGCTCTTTGTCCCAGGAGCACGGAAAAACATCGGGACATCAGAGACCTTTGCAAACCGTAGGCGAACGGGACGTTCTTTGAACGCAGTTTGCCGAATCGCTGGAGTGACCAGCTTATGTATCGCGTACGACGAAATTTCGGTTGGAAAACTCAGTGGCCTTGGAAATTGTTTTTCTTTCCCAAGGTCAACGAACGCTTCTGCCCGAAATGCAGCATGCCATTTCAAGATGGAACGATGCCCGCCCCACTCGACACGTTCGACAAAGGCAACATCGCTGGCTGCGTTTATCCGTCAGGAGGTTATCGGAAGAACGAAGTCGTCATAAGGGTTGGGCGATTGAGAGCAGGAAGGGACAGTTTCTATCTGACGGAATTTATTCCGCTGGATGACTTGAACGACTTGATCGACGTCGCTTCAACCCTGCGAACACGACTGACAAAACCGCGTAACCAGCGCAGTGCGTCAGTAGGTTTGCGAAAGGTTTGAGTTCTGGTTTTAGGGGCGGCCTCCGGGCCGCTCCACTTTGGGTCTTGGTGATGAGCACCAGGACATAACAACACTGGTTCGAGGTGGATTCGGATGAACGCCTCGACCCGTCACATCAACAAGGAAACATATGGAAGAAAAGAAAAAACCCGTCAAGGAATACCCTTTTGGAAACATCAAAGCCAGTATTTGGGAGAACGAGTCGGAAGACGGTAAGTCTACTTACCGAACAACCTTCGAATGCAAATACAAAAGCGGCGATGGCGATTGGAAGGAAGTAACGTCGTACACAGTCCAGGAAGCCGTGAATCTCTCCAAGGTTCTGGATATGTGCTCTCGATGGATCATCGAGCGCGAAAGCGAACGTCGATCTCGTCGGAAGAACGGCGACTAGTACCAACAACCCGCCGGCCGGATGCAATCCGGCCGGCGCTTCATCACGGAGGATGAAGTCATGTCAGTCAAAGAGATAGCTGCAAAGTTCGACGTAGGACAGATCGTGATTACCCCCGGAGCATCTTGCGAGCTTTCGCAAGATGCCGTGCTGGGGGGCCTTATTCGCCATATGTCTGGCGATTGGGGCGAGTTGGAAGAGTACGACTGGAACCAGAACGAAGCCGCGTTGGAGCACGGCTTTCGACTGTTCTCCCAATACCTTGCTCGCGATGGTTCCAAGTTCTGGATCATCACCGAGCATGACCGTTCCGTCACGACCATCCTCTTACCGAATGAGTATTAGTAGCAAACCGGTTTTACCACGAGGTTGATCCTCAATTTTCGCCGGCTGGTTCCCCAGCCGGCTCTTTCCCTTGTTACCGCTCCACGACGCATCAACGTGGCGGAGCGGCGAAGGTCCGTTGCCTGAACCGTTTGATCAGACATTGGAAACCACAACATGGGAGAAACGAATGAAAAACAGCATCATTTCCAATCAACAACCTCACCCCCAACTTTCTCGCGAACTTTGGGAGGCATTACTCAACATCCACAACCTCTTTTTTGATCCTGTGCTGGACGCCTATCACGGGCAACCAGACGGCAAACAGTTCGAGCACATCCTGCGGTCCTTTCGGACACTTGATTGCTGGCTCGATGTTGCGATCCGGGAAGGCTGGCTGGACTGAGCTATTCCAGGTGAGGCGGGTATGGGGAGTTCAATACTCTCCATGCCCTTTTTCCCATCACATACCGACCCACAGCGAAGCCGTACGAAAGGGAAGCGACGTGACCAAGAATACGAGAGACCAATTCTCAGGCTCCAGCCAACTGCACCAACGCACGATGTGCCGACCCTATTGTTCGCTGGGGGCCGGAAACCTGACCTCGTTTCTCTGGAAGAGCGGTGACGCAGATTCTGGTTGGCGCTATCGGTTCAATCTTTTTCGCTTGGCCGCCAAGGATGGGCGAGTCTCGCAACTATTTCGCCCAGCCGACTTGATGCACTTCGTCAAACTCGCGCAGGTGATGGCCGCTGTCATTGCCGATGACGGCTGCCTAAGCCCAGTCGAGCGCGGCGACTTGCGGCGTTTGGCTACCGAGCTGGATGAGTTGCTGACACGGACGACGGAGCCGACGAATGCACACCCCGCATCGAGCAATCCGGAAGAACTTCACTAAACAAGGAATCCCGTATGGCAACTGGACCGATTCATGAAATCCGGCGTGGCCTGATCAAGGTCCGAATCTGGCGTAAGCGAACTCGCAGTGGACTACGGCACACGGTCGCCGTCACTCGCCTGTTTCGCAATGGAGACAGTTGGAAGGAATCAACCCGTTTCGGTCGCGATGACATCCCGCTCATGCGACTGGCCCTGGATGAAGCACATACCTGGATCTACCAGCAACGGCAGGCGCGCACCTCGTGACATCATCGTCGTCGAATTCCGAACGTCCCCCGCACGACGCTGCTTGCGTTGTTGGCCAGGCCGACAAGCCGGTGGTTTCGTCGACGGTTCGTGATCTGGCGCAACTTGTCGAATGCGGCGCGAAGTTTTCGACGATCTACGCAGACCCGCCCTGGCCCTATTCCAATACCGCTGCTCGGGGAGCCGCCGAGAACCACTATCAAACGATGACGTTAGAGGCAATTCGAGGCGAACCGGTCAAATCGCTCGCAGCAGAGAATGCCCATCTTCACTTGTGGACGACGAACGCCTTTCTCCGAGAAGCGTTCGACATCATCGGAGCATGGGGGTTCAAGTACAAGTCGTGCCTGGTATGGGTTAAGCCGCAAATTGGCATGGGCAACTACTGGCGAGTCTCGCACGAGTATTTGCTGCTAGGTGTTCGCGGCAATCTCCCCTTCCACGACCGGACGGTACGAAGCTGGCAACTTGCTCGCCGCACCGTTCACAGTCGCAAGCCGTTCTTGTTTCGCGGTCTCATCGAGCAGGTCAGCCCCGGACCGTATCTGGAGCTTTACGGCCGAGAGGAACAGCGGGATTGCGGTTGGACGGTCTACGGCAACCAAGTCGAACGACGATTGTTCTAGGAGATCGTCTGCGATGCTGAAACGTGACGACCACTCCCGAAACGGCGACGGCGCGCCGTTAACCGTCAAGGTTCCCGGAGGCGTTCCGCCCTGGGTCACTCCTGAGCTGATCGAGCACACGCTTCGCGTTTGGCAACCTTTTTACCAAGACCAGTTGATCGCCGAAGATGCTTTGGCGATCATCATGAGTGCGGGCCGGATGGTGGATCTGTTGTCGAACGAGGAAGGCCATGAAACAATTCGTCGCCCTGGCGAGAGTCAGCAGCCGTGAGCAGGAACGTGAAGGCTTCTCGTTAGAAGTTCAGGAAGACGCCCTCAAACGCTACGCCGAACAGCACGACGGCACAGTCGTCAAGCTCTTCAAAATTGCGGAGACGGCGAGCAAGCGAAACGAACGCAAGACCTTTAAGGAAATGATTGCGTACGCCAAGCGGCACTGCACCGAACTGGATGGGCTCCTGTTCTACAAAGTGGACCGAGCCGCCAGGAATCTCTTCGACTACGTCGAACTGGAGCGGCTGGAGTCAGAATACAACGTCCCGTTCATCTCGATTTCCCAGCAGACGGACAATAATCCGGCAGGCCGCATGATGCGACGGACGCTTGCCAACATGGCGAGCTTCTTCACCGAGCAAATGGCGGTCGACATCAGCCAGGGTATCAATCGCCGGGTTCAGGAGGGATTCTTTCCCGGCAAAGCCCCGTATGGGTTTCGGAACGTCCGAGCCAATGGACGACGAGTGATTGAGTTTGATCCCGTTGCGGCCGCGAACGTTCGCAGAATGTTTCACCTTTATGCGTATGAGAATCACACGCTTGAAGGCGTGGTGAAGCGGTTTGCTGATGACGGCATCGAGTACCGACCTTCAACTCCCAAGTGGAGCCGCACGTCGGTTCACAACATGCTGACCGACCGGGCCTACATCGGCGAAGTCCGATACCGAGGCGGCTGGTATCCTGGCAAACATGAAGTCATCATCGACCGGGCAACGTGGGACCGGGTGCAGGCGTTGCTCGGTAACAACCAGCAGACTTCGCACACGATGACTTATGCCGGAGATTTGATCGAATGCGGCCATTGCGGCCACAAGATCACCGGAGAGCTGAAGGTCAAAAGGACCAAGGCGGGTCCGAAGGAGTACCTTTATTACCGCTGCACGAAGTACAACAAACCCGACCATCCCCGAACCCGAGTCACCGAGGCGGAGCTGGATCGTCAGGTTCTCGCAGTGTTCGACAAGATGCGAATCGAGGATGACGGCGTCCGAGAGTGGTTTCGGGCCGTGCTCGCATCAAAGACCCGTGATGCACAATCGGATGCCCGTGCGCAGCGGGCGGAACTCCAGCGGCAAGAGACGCTGATTGCCGCACAGCAAGACCGGCTGCTCAATCTGCGGATCGACGACCAGATCGATGATCAGACCTTCAACCGCAAGCAGACAGAGTCGCGGGATCGCCTGGCGGCAATCAAGCTGCAGGCGGATGTTCTGGACCGAACGCGGGACGAAAACGCGGAATTGGCATCGAGGGTGTTTGAACTTTCTCAAACCCTTCGCCAGAAATGGCTTACCGCCGATTACGCTGAAAAACGTAAGATCCTAGAAATCGTCTGGTTGAACTGTCGGCTTGTTGACGCAACTCTAGTCCCAGCAATAAGAAAGCCCTTCGACGTTCTCGTCGAAGGGCTCGTTTCAAAGAAAAGTGGAGGCGGCGGGAATCGAACCCGCGTCCCGAAGCATCTCCACGCAAGCATCTACGTGTGTGTTCGACTGGTTTAATTTCATGCGTCAGTCACCCAGTCGACCAGGTTACCCACGAACTAGCCAAGAACTTTTTTAACCGCGAGCGTACCCGGCAGTGACTCGCGGCGGTTCGGATTTAGTGACGTACGTCCGGGCCAATCCGACTTCAGCCCTTAGTCCGGGCCACCTCTAATTAGGCAGCCAAAGCGTAATTGCTGTTAGCAATTGACATTTGATCAGCTTTTTACGTGGCCCACTGATCAACCACGACACGCCACTTGCGCTTTGTCTACCCGGTCGAACCCTGTTCGCCCCCGAGAACTGCCCACTTGGTCGTGAGCACAAACCGCAACAAGCCTTCATTCTATTCCTGTCTCTTATACACATCTCCGAGCCCACGAGACTAAGGCGAATCTCGTATGCCGTCTTCTGCTTGAA
>ENA-ORBV01004637-ORBV01004637.1-microbial-mat-metagenome-genome-assembly--contig:-NODE-4637-length-26133-cov-5.793176_pt1 | contig 26133 bp, 27 predicted proteins | sample MGYA00237777_ERZ505514 | MGnify/ENA primary metagenome ERZ505514 (study PRJEB26160, sample SAMN06269048) | microbial mat metagenome | isolation source: Oligotrophic lake microbial mat | place... | reverse complement strand
AGCAATCGCTGCTCGCCACTATCCGCGAGCAGAACAAGATTTTCTACGGCATGGTCATCGCCCAGGTGCAGACCGTGGACATCGACGGCGATCGCATCGTGTTCACCTTCGCGCCGGCGCACAAAAATCTCAAGGGCCAGCTCGAGGGCAAAAAGGGGTGGATTGAATCCCTCGCGCAACACCAGACCGGTCGCAAGATGACCGTGGAGGTCCGTGAGGGCGTCGCCATACCCACGGCGACCGAGAACCCTGGCGCGACCGACAGTGCGACCACGCCAGGCAAGCAGGCGGAGTTGCGGGATCGTGCGAAGGCGGATCCGGCGGTGCAGAACGTGCTGGACATCCTTGGCGGCGAAATCGAGGACGTGGAGGAAATCACGTGAACATTCAGAACATGATGAAACAGGCGCAGCAGATGCAGGAACGCCTGCAGCGCCAGATGGCCGAGATGAAAATTGAAGCCACGGCCGGCGGCGGCATGGTGACCGTCGTGGTGAGTGGCCACAAACAGCTGCTGTCGCTGACGCTCGACCCCGAAGTGGTGTCCAAAGACGACGTCGGGATGCTGCAGGATTTGATCGTGGCGGCAATGAACGACGCCCATCGCAAGGTGGATGAAGCGCTCGCGGGCCAGATGCAGGGCATGATGGGCGGACTCGGCCTGCCAGGGCTCGGGTGATGGCATCGCGGGCAATGACCGATCCGCTGGCGGGGCTGGTGGCCGCCCTGCAACGCCTGCCCGGCATCGGCGCCAAGAGCGCGCAACGCCTGGCCTTTCATCTGCTCAAGACACCTCGCGAAGACGTGGACGCGTTATGTGCGGCCATGTTGTCGATGAAGGATCGCGTCACCTACTGCTCGGCCTGCAGCAACATCACCGACGTGGACCCGTGTGTGTATTGCACCGATAGCGGCCGCGACGGACGCATCATCTGCGTCGTCGAGCAACCCGAAAACGTCTGGGCGGTGGAGCGCACACGCGGCTTCCGCGGTCGGTATCACGTGCTGATGGGGGCGATCGCGCCGCTGCAGGGCGTCGGTCCCGACGACCTCAAAATCAAGGGACTCCTCTCGCGTGTGGCCGACGGCTCCGTCGAAGAAATCATCGTGGCCACCAATCCCACGGTGGAAGGGGAAGCGACGGCGCTGTACATCGCGCGGTTGCTTAAGCCACTTGGTGTACGCGTAAGTCGTATCGCGATGGGCGTGCCCGTTGGATCGGATCTCGATTACGCCGATGAGTTCACGATGTCGAAGGCCATGGAAGGCCGTCGGGAGATGTAGCGTACAATTCCGAGTGGGGTCTTTATATCGATGTCGGCTGTTATCGCCATTCTGACGCGTTCTCCGTCAGACCCTCGCCTCAAGGCGCGTATCGCGCCCGTGGTGCCGAACAGTCAGCAGCGCCTCGATCTGGTGCTCGCGTTTCTTGATGATCTGGTCGAACGTGTCGGGGCGGTGGACGGTGTGACTCTCAAGGTCGCCGTGACACCGCCGCTCGAGGGCCTGCGCCTCGCGCGACCGTGGATTCGCTGGGATCAACTGTTGCCGCAGCGCGGCTCCACGTTCGGGGATCGCCTGCGTAATGTCTTTGTGGATTTGGCCAAGGCCGGATTCACACAGATCATTGTGCTCGGAGCCGATGTGCCCGATTTGCCGCTCGCAGCGTTGGACGATGCCGTTCGTCGAGTGACGGCGGACCCCCACGCCGTGGTGACGGGCCCCTCCGGCGACGGCAGTTTTTACCTTCTCGGACTGACCATCCACTCCCACGTCGTCCCGGAGTTGTTTGACAAGGCGCGATGGGGCACGCCACACATGCTTGAGGACGTCGAGGCCGCCGCCGTTGCACACGGATTGACGGTGGGGCGCACGATCGACTGGCATGATGTCGATACGCCAGAGGATGTGCGTGAGCTGGCCGATCGCGTACGGATCGCGCCAACGACCGCGAAGGCGACCGCCGAGAGACTTCGGGAACTGAAACTGATGTAGGACGTGACCTTCAGGTCCGCCGCCCTATAACGCGAGCATCCGGTCGACCGTGTCAACCACGACCTGCGGGGTCATCGGTTTTTGCATGAAGGTCGACGGTGCAGGCGGGGCCAGTTCCGGATCGGGCAAAAACCCGGACATCATAATCACGGCAAGTGTGGGACGCGTCTCGCGCAACTGCGACGTCAGCTCACGGCCGTTGATGTCGGGCAATACGAAGTCCACCAACAAGAGGTCGATCGCGTCAGTCACGGCCAGCGCCGACGTCGCATCGCCGCACTGAATCACACGATGTCCCTTGCGCTCCAGAATGCGTGCCACCAACTGCCGGATCGGCGGCTCATCGTCGACAACCAGAATGGTGGCCATATCCGAAGGATAACACCTAGCCCGCGCTCGTGCGTCGCAGGGCCCGTCGCCCCGTAATCATCAGGCCCACGGCCACCCAGGTGAGCACCCGCACCCGGCGCACCAGCGCCATCGTCAAGCCGGTGGCCGTGGTGAGGCCGATGAGATCGGCCAGGCCCGAGGCGCTGTATTCATCCACACCCACCTTGAGCGGGACCACTCGGAAGACGACGTTGATGACGCGGTTGACGGTGTCAAACAGGAACGCGTTGAGCCACAGCGATTGCCCGGTGAGCAGATAGAGCGTCAGCCACGATTCGAGGATGCTCAGCGCATGGAAGACGATCTGGCAGCCCACCACGATCACCAGGCGGGAGGACGTCGCACGCAGGCCGCGATACGCGATGCGTTCAAGGGCGCCAATTCGACCAATCACGCGCCCGAGCAGGTGCGCGTCGCTGGCACCAAACCGCGCGGCCAGTTCGGGGCGTTTCCAGGCGAGCCAGACGGCAGCCGCCAGGATGAAGCCCATCAGTCCCAATGCGAGCCAGGACGCGGTGAGCCACGCGTCTGGCAACACGAATGTGGCGAGCAGGGTCAACGTGCCGGCGAGAATCACCAGGGCGACCGAGACGCTGTAGAAGAAGTTCTCCGCCGCGAGCGCACCGAGCGCCTCTTCGGCCGGGACGTACCGCGTGAGATAGAGCGCTTTGGCCGGCTCCGAGACGAGCAGTGAAAGAAACGACAGGTTGCCCAGGGCGTCGCCCCCGATCGTGGCCGCGATGGCACTGCGGAGCGGCACCGGCGTGTGGCCCGGCGGGGGTTCGATCAGGGTAATCCAGGCGATCGCGCGCACGGTGTAGCGCAGGAAGGAGAGGGCCAGCACCAGGACAAATCCGGTGGGACCGACCTCCTTGAAGCCCTGGACGACCGCATCAAGCCCGACCGACTGCACTTGCCAGATGACCAGCGCGATGCCCGCAAGCGCCACACCAACAGGAATCAGCCGCGAAGTCCAGGACACGTCACACACTATAATCGGGCGATGCTTCCCGCCTCGTACGCGATTCCAGTGGCCGCCGTGCTTGCGGTGAGCGGCGCGGTCGCCTGTTTTGCGGGCTACCGCCTGTTCCGCATTGTGCTGGGTGTGTACGGGTTCATTCTCGGAGCACTGATCACCTCGTCGGTGATGGGCACTGAGAACGTCTGGGCCCTGGTGCTGGCCGCGGCGGTCGGCGGACTCATTGGCGCCGGCCTGATGATCGCCGCATATTTTATCGGAGTGGGTTTGATTGGCGCCGGTCTCGCAGCGCTCGCGTTGCACGTGGCCTGGCGGGTGATCGGTGGCGATCCCCCCACGGCGGTGATTGTGATTGCGGCGGTGTTGGGTGCGCTGGGTGCGTTATCGGTGTCGCGCCACGTGGTGATTATTGGCACCGCGCTGGCCGGATCGTGGACGTTGATTGTGGGCGCGCTGGCGCTGGGCGGTGAACGTCTTAACGTGTTGTCGGTCACCCCGGACAACATCTGGGTCGTGTACGCGATGGGCCCGTGGCCGAGCAACTGGTGGGTCACCGGATCGTGGATCGCGCTGGCGATCGTCGGGGCGGTAGTCCAGACCGCCACCACAGGCAAGACAGGCAAGGCGAAGAAGAAGTAGTGGAGCCGCAGGGCTCTTGGTTTTCGGAGCCGCCGGGCTTGAGCCCGGCGAACAACAAGGGAGACACGACATGGCAGAGTTTTCACGACAGGCAACCATCAACTGGGCGGGTTCAATCATGGAAGGCACGGGCACGGTCAAGGCCGGCTCGAGCGCGTTTGATCTGCCCGTCACCTTCCCGCGCCGTATCGGTGAGCCGGAGGGCGTGACCAGCCCCGAAGAACTGATGGCCGCGGCCCACGCCGCGTGTTACGCCATGGCGCTCAACGCCACGGTCGGCAAAAAAGGTGGCGCGATTGCCAAGACGACGATCACCTGCACGGTGACGGCGGACAAGGGCGATGCGGGCATCACCATCACCACCTCCGCGCTGTCGCTGACGGTGGAAGGCCTGACCGGGATCGACGCGGAGGCGTTCCCCGAAGTGGCCGAAGCGGCCAAGAACGGCTGCCCGGTCTCCAAGGCCTATGCCGGGTCGATGACGATCACGCTCGACGTCAAAGTCGTCTGAAAATTCTTCGCAGCCCCCTGGCTTGAGCCAGGGGGACCCATTCCGTTCTTGCGCCAGTTCGGACCCACGTTCTAGAATTGGGGTTCTGCTTGTTCCTCGGTAGCTCAACGGTAGAGCATCCGGCTGTTAACCGGAGGGTTGCTGGTTCGAATCCAGCCCGAGGAGCCAACCTTCGCCAGAGCGCTCAGCGAAGCAGGGCCTAACTCCCAAACAGCATCTGGCCGACGATGGCGAGGAGGATCGCCAGCGTGGCACCCCCGATCCCGCCCAGCACCCAGCGAAACTGCGTGCGCATTTCGAGTCGGATATCGGCAAGGCCCGTGTCGAGGCGGTCGTCTGTCCGCGCAATGGACTGCTTGACTTCCGCGAAGCCAGTTCGCATCTCGCCCCGTACGTCTGCCAGGCCGGCCTGCAGTTCGCCCCGCACGTCTGCCAAGCCGGCATGCAGTTCGCCCCGTACGTCCGCCAGGCCGGTCTGCAGTTCGCCCCGTACGCCCGCCAAGCCGGCCTGCAGTTCGCCCCGCACGTCCGCCAAGCCGGCCTGCAGTTCGGTCCGCACGGCGTCCAGGCCTGTATCCAGCCGGCCCTCGACGCGCCCGAGCGACGCCTTGATGTCGGTCATTGTCTGAGTCACCGTCTCGAACTGTTCTTCGAGTCTTGCCACGCGTTCCACCACCTCAGTCATGTGTCCCTCCACGTCAACAAGGGAGGAGCAGGTTTCATGCCCGAAAGGTGCCGCGATTTTCGGGCGGTGCGTGAATTCGTTTGCAGAATCCGCCACGTCGACGGCCGCGTACGTGGCAGTTTCTGACGACGACGCTACCATCGTCGACGGCCGTCGTCACGCGAGAAGATCGTGCCAGCCCGCTGAAGCTGAGAGCGCCGCGAGCCCTCAGCGGAGGCGGGCCTATTCGTCGCGCAACGCCACCAGCTCTCCGGCGTTCTGCTGCGTGGCGTCGTCCGCCATTTGGACGATGAAGACCGCGACCACCTCGTTGTGGACGTCATGAGTGACGAAGCGGTCAGCACATCCCAAATTGAAGGCGAGGGGCTTGAACGGAGCAGTGTGCAGTCGTCCATCCGGCGGCAGCTGGGGCTCGCGGGGACACAGCACCCGGTGCGACCGGCGGAGCAGGGCATCGCCGAGATCATGGTCGATGTCTACCGCCACTTCGACACGCCGCTGGACGAACAGACGCTGTGGTTGTGGCACGGGATGGTTGCGCAAGGCCGCACTGACCTTCGGGATGTCGGCCGGTACCGCAGCGGTGGCGATCCCATGCAGGTGGTGTCTGGACCGATGTACGCGCCCGTCGTGCACTTCGAAGCCCCGTCATCGGCAGAGGTCGGCGAGCACATGTCGCGGTATGTCGAGTGGTTCAATCGCACGGCGCCACGAGGCCAGGAACCACTTCCGGCCTTGGCGCGGGCAGGGATCGCGCACCTGTATTTTGAAAGCATCCATCCGTTCGGGGATGGCAACGGCCGTGTTGGGCGGGTGATTGCCGAAAAGGCCCTCGCTCAGGCCCTCGGTCGTCCGTCACTCACCGTGCTTGCTGCGACGATCCTCACGCGACGCCGCGAATACTACGCCGCGCTCGAAGCGGCCAACAAGGACATCGAGATCACCTCGTGGCTGCTCCACGGCACAAGTCGAATTCCTGATTGACAAGACGCGGTTGCTTGACCGGTTGCGCGGACAACTCAATGCGCGTCAGCAGGCCGTCCTGTTGCGCATGCTGCGTGAAGGGCCCGGCGGTTTTGTCGGCGGCCTGAGTGCCGGCAAATACATCACCATCGCCAAAACGTCACCGGCGACTGCGACCCGTGATCTTGCCGATCTTGTCGCCAGGGGCGCGCTTGTGCGCACCGGCGACCGCCGTCATGCACGGTACCAGCTCCCGATTCCGCTTCGACCAACGTCGCGAGTCACCATCTCGGAGACGGGCGAGGTCATCGCCCACTAGCGCGGTCCGCCGCCGCCGCGCCCGCCACCCGGCGCACCAGTTGGGATCGAGTAGTCGCGCGGCGGTTCGGCGTCGAGCAGGTGGCGCACGAAGTAGTCCCACCGCCGACGCATGACGTAGTTGCTCGCCGCGCCGAACCCATGGCCCGCGTTCGGGATCATCAGCAGGTCGAACTCCTTGTTCGCCTTGATCAATGCGTCGGCCACGAGATACGTGTTGTACGGCGGCACGTTGTTGTCCATCGTGCCGTGGATCAGGAAGAGACGGCCCTTGAGGCCGGCCGCGTGTGTCTGGTTTGCCTCGATCGTGTAGTTGTCCGTGCCATCCGCGTTCTTCACGAGCGGACCCTGATACCGTTCGCCCCAGTCATCTTCGTACTGGCGCTGATCGTGATTGCCCGACTCGGCAATCCCCACCTTGAAAAAGTCGTTGTACGGTGCCTGCAGCAGGGCGCCGGCTGAAATGAACCCGCCACCCGAATGGCCCCACATCGCGGTCTTCTCGATGTCGATCCACGGGAACCGTGTCGCGAGTTCCTTCATGCCCGCCATCTGATCCGGCAAGGTGTTGTGACGACCCATCTCGCCGAAGTAGGCATCCGTAAACGACTTCGATCTGTTCGGCGTGCCGGTGCCGTCAATGCTCACCACCACAAAGCCCAGTTCGGCAAGCGCCTGGCGATCCCCACGCGCGGCTGAAAATGCGCGCGAGCCCACACTGCCCGACTGCGGCCCCGGATACGCCTGATTGATGATCGGATACTTCCTGGTTGCGTCGAAGTTCGTCGGGCGGAAAAGCAGCCCGTAGATGTCGTGTTTGCCGTCACCAGACTTCATCTTGATCTGCATCGGCGGCTTCCACCCCGTCGCCAGCAGTTTCGAGATGTCCGCCTTTTCAAGCGGCATGACCAGCGCCCCGGTCGCACCGTCGCGCAGCACGGTTTCTGGCGCCACGTCCGGCTGCGAGAACGTATCGATCACCCACTTGCCGTCGGGAGAAACCTGCGTCGAGTGTGTGCCGTTGTCCGGCGTCAGCGACACGTTGTTCTTGCCGTCAAATCCAATCCTGTAGAGATGCGTGAAGTACGGATCCTGCCCAGGCTCCTTGCCCACCGCCTCGTACCACATCGTTCTTGTCTTTTCATCGAGGCGGACGATGTTGGTGATGGGGCCGGCACCGCTGGTGATGCGGTTCTTCAAGTCGCCGGACGTGAGGTCGTAGAGGAACATCTGCGCGGTGTCCTCGCGCTGCGAATACCAGAGGACCTCGCCGGAGTCCCAGAGGATCCGCCACTGCACGCGCGTCTGCACGTGTGTGTCTTCGGTCTCGACAAACAGCGTGCGCACCGCGCCCGTGGCCACGTCGGCCACTTTCGCCGTGGACGCCTTGTGGAAGCGATCGGTCGAGACCAGGCCGAGCTTGGTGCTGTCCGGGCTCCACAGGTACTCGGTCATGTCGAGATCGTCCTCGTTCATGGCCCGGTGGAAGTCCTGAGGCATCTGGAGCTGGGTGACCTGCCCTGTTTCGACGTTGATGATGACGCGCGTGATCATCGCCACCACTGGATCGCCGGCGAGTGGATACTTCCACGCGCGGAGCACCGGGTGGCCGCCGTCGACTGGGGTCTGCACCAGGTACATCTCGCCGACGTTGCGTTCATCCTGGTGCTGCGTGGCGATCTTCTTGCCGTCAGGTGACCACGACACGGACGGGCCGGCGCTGGTGGTCCACCCGGCGTTGCTCGTCGCGTAGCCGAAGTCCTTCACACCATCGGTGGTGAGCTGGCGGTCCTGGCCCGTTTTGACGTCGCGCACCCACAAGTTCCAGTCGCAGATGAACAGCGCCTTGCTGCCGTCGGGCGACATCGAGGATGGCGGCGGCCCCGTCATGCCCGTGACATTGGTGCCGCAGGTTGTGTTGGTGATTGTCATGCCGCCACCGCGACCGCCGCGTCCACCACCTGCGCGTCCGCCGGCTCCGGGTGCCGCCTGCGCCCCGGCCAGTGGCGTCGCCACCACCTCACTCGTGCGGCGGACCGGGTCCACCACGACGTTCTGCGTGCCGGTCAAAGTCGTCCGTTGATAGGAGAAGCGCCCGTCGGGCAGCCACGTTGCATTCACCGTGCCGCCGACCACCAGACCGTTGAGCGCGGGGGCCAGCATGCGTGTGGCGCGGTCGTAGTCGGCGGTGGTAACCACCGGCCGGCTTTGGGCGACCGCGACGGTGGTGCCAATGAGGATGAAGACGAAGAGACGGGCGGCTGATCGGGTCATGGGCAAGAGTCTACTCCGAGCTCATTTCACCGGCGTGGCCATCGCCTTGATGACCTCAGCCGTCAGCGCCCACCGATCGAACCCCTGCCGCCCGTAGTCGAGCCCGCGGCGGACGATGACGAGGTCGTGGGAGGGGACGATCATCGTGAACTGCCCGCGGTTGCCGTTGGTCGAGTAAGCGTCTTTCGGCACATCCATGCGGTCATCGGGGACCAGCCAGAACTGCCCGCCGTATTCGTTGCCGCGGGTCGTGGTCGACGGCGCAGGCGTGCGCACGAAGTCGACCCACTCCTTCGAGAGCAGACGCTGGCCGTTCCACAGACCGTTGTTGAGGTAGAGCAGGCCGTGTCGCGCGAGGTCGCGCGCGTTCGTGTAGATCTGGCTGCTGAAGATGAAGTCGCCGAAGCGGTCCGTGCTCACGAGCGTGTTGCGCATGCCGATCTTGTCAAACAGCGCGGTGCGCGGGAACGCGTGATACGCCGCGTCGCTACCCAGCGCCAGCTTCATCGCGTACACCGCGAGGATCGTGTCGTAGTTTTCGTAGTCCCAGCTCGTGCCGGGTTCGCGGATTAGCGCGCGACTGCGCGCGCCTTCCACCGAACTGGCGCCTGCCCAGTAGGACATGCCTGATCCGGTCGCGTATTCGAGCCCGCCGTTGTCGATCGTCTCAAGGCCGCTCGACATGTGCAGCACGTGCCGCAACGTAATCGCCGACCGTGGATCCTTCGCGCCGGCTGGCGGCCGCGGCAGCCACTCGAAGGGCAGTGGGTCGTCCAGCTTCAGCTTGCCCTGATCCACGAGCATCCCAATCAGCGTGGCTGCAATGCTCTTGGCCGTCGACCACGTCCGAGTTCTGGTGGCCATATCCACGCCGTCGGCGTAGCGTTCGAGGATGATGCGGCCCTTGTGCACGACGAGCAGACTCAGCGTGTCCTGTTCGGGTGAGGGCCGATCAAAGGCCCAGTCGGATGCGGCCTGGAGCTTGGCGGCATCGATGCCGGCGGGAAGCGGCTCCTTGGCGACGAGGTCGCCGTCGGGCCACGCGATCATCGCCGGGTCACCGCCCACCGGCGGGGCCGTCAACTTCGGAAGGCTCTCGATATTGGCGAACGTCTGGTTCGGCGCGAGAATCACGCAGCCGATCCCTTCGCGAAACGCTGCGCGCATCACGGGCGTGGCGCCGCCTGGCTTGCCGATGGCCACGGACGTCCGCTCCGTGTCGACGATGTAGTCGCCCCCTTGCGGCGTGCCGACAGGATTGGGCAGAAACTTCAATTCGTGCGCGAACACCTGCTCAACCGTGCGGTTGGACGTGAACAGGCCGTTGCACATGAAGAGGGCCTGTTGTCCGTACCGAATCATTTCGCGCTGAGGCGCCCAGTAGTCGTAATTTTGCGCGCCACCGCCTCGCTGGGCTTCGATTGGAACCACCGATGGAACAACCGACACCATCGCCAACCCCACCAGCATCGTCAGAAGCCATCTCTGCATGAGTCGGATTCTATACATAAAAAAAGCCCGGAGGCTGCTGCCCCCGGGCTTCACGTCGTTCGGTCGCGTGTCGTTATTGACCGCGCTGGATGATGACCCGGAAGTGACCGGAGTTGTCATCAAACGAGAGGTCGTTGATGCCCAGCCACAGACGGCCGTTCACCGGCATGCGGATGCGTTCCGGCGCGGTGCCGATGGCAAACGGCTGCCCGTTGCCGACGCGACCGATCAGGCCACCAACGGGCATCGCACGCACAGGCACCGTGCGAAGCACCGCGCTTGCGCGACCTGAGGCGTTGCCGTCTGCCGTGGCCTCATCACCCGAGCCGTTGCCAAACCGGATGGTGCGTGAGACTTCAAAGCGGAGGAATTCACCAGACCTGACGTTCATCCCCGTGTCGGTCCACGGCTGGTTCGCCATGACCGCGACGGAGCCATCATTCTGCATGCCGCCCCTGTCGGGTGAGGCACCACCGGCGCCCGTGCCGAGACCGGCGTTGGCCGGACGCGAGAGGTAAATGCGCGCGACTTCGTTCGACGGAATGTCACGGTCGCCACCCGACGACTTGAACGTCAGACGCAGTGGGCTGGTCCCACCGATGTCAAACCACTCGGCTGACAGCGTGTCACCATTCTTGAAGACGACCAGGTGGTTGTTTCCGTTGATGCTGTCAATGTGCGCCGGCGTCACGTTAACCGAACCGCCGAAGTCGACCCAGGACACCTGGTCCTTGGCGATCATTCGGTCCTCGTTGTTGACCCTCACTTCAAAACCCCCGGCTTTCAGGTCGACGAGGGTGACCGGCACGGCGTCGCCGTTACGCATGTGCAGCGTGACTGACTGCTGCGCGGTGAGAACGGATGTGGCCGCCAGCGCGACCGCTGCGACACCAAGAGCGAGTTTGAAATTTCTGGACATGGGCAATTGCTCCTTCAGATGCATTGGTTGTTGAATACGTTCAATGCAATGCAGAGGCCAATTCTAGCGGGTCGCTGTTTTTTCCAATGTACCGCTCTGCACAGGTCAACGTGACCACAATACATGTTATTGTGGTCACATTGGAGGTGCCGATGACGCAGATAGGTGTACGCGCCCTGAAAGCGCAGTTGAGCGAACATTTGCGGCGAGCCCAGGCGGGCGAGCGGTATCTCGTGACCGATCGTGGTGCGGTGATCGCGACCCTTGGCCCGGCCGCCACCCCCAAACTCGGCCTCAGCCCCCGGATTCCGTCGCGGGGAAAATTGGCCTCCGAAATGGTCAGTGAGGACCGCCGGTGACGCTCTATCTCGACTCCAGCGTGCTCGTGAAGCTCTACATCGACGAGCCCGATTCGGAGTCCATCGTGGCCCGCGTGCAATCGGCCACCCTCATCGCCACGTCGGCCATCGCGTACGCGGAGGTGCGGGCGACGTTTGCCCGACGCAGGCGCGAGGGCTTGCTGTCATCGCAGGAACTCAGCACGGTCTGCCGCCGGTTTGATGCCGACTGGGCGTCTTTTCTCACGGTGGAGGCCGGCGATGCCCTCGTCCGGTCGGCCGGCGCCCTCTCCGACTCCCACGCGCTTCGCGGCGGCGATGCCATTCACCTCGCGTCTTTTGAACACCTCCTGGCGGGGGCGCAAGACGATGAGATGGAGTTCTTGTGTGCGGACGATCGACTCAGCGACGCGGCGCGCAATCTCGGGTAATCTTCCCGGCGGAGGAAAACACTGTGGCTGACGTGACGTTTTATCGCTGGGACGACATGCCGAAGGAGAAGGTCACCGACCTGCTCGATCGCCGACTCATCACCGGGGACCGGATGATGTTGGCCCATGTCTACCTCAAAAAGGGGTGCATCGTTCCACGCCACCAGCATGAGAACGAACAGCTGACCTACGTGCTTGAAGGCGCGCTGCACTTTTATATCGGTGAGGATGAAAAACAGGAAGTCATCATCCGCTCCGGGGAAGTGCTCCACATTCCGTCCATGGTCTGGCACAAGGCCGTGGCGCTCGAAGACACCCTGGATGTCGACGTGTTCAGCCCGCCTCGCGCGGACTGGCTCGCCAAGACTGACGACTATCTCCGGAGGTAATCGCCATGGATCTGGGACTCCGTGATCGTGTGGCGCTTGTGGCCGCCGGCAGCAAGGGGCTCGGGCGCGCGATAGCGCTTGAGCTTGCGGCCGAGGGTGCACAGGTCGTGATCTGTGCGCGGGGCAAAGACGCGCTCGACGCCACCGTGGCGGAGATCACTGGTGCCGGTGGCCGCGCGTTTGGCTTTGTGGCAGACGTGTCCACGTCCGCAGATGTGGCCAGGCTCGTGGAGTCGGCCCGGTCGGCGTGTGGGCCCATCGATATCTTGGTGACCAATTCAGGCGGACCGAGGTCCGGCACCTTTGATGTGTTGTCGCCGGAGGACTGGGATCAGGCGACCCGCGTGTTGCTCACAAGTGCGGTCGAGCTCACACGCGCGGTGGTCCCCGATATGCGGGCGCGCCGGTGGGGCCGGATCCTGAACATCACCTCTATTGCCGCCAAACAGCCGGTGGATGGGCTGATGTTGTCCAACAGCCTCCGCGCGGCGGTCACGGCGTTCGCCCGAACGTTGGCCAACGAGGTCGCGAAAGACGGGATTACCGTGAACAATTTACTCCCCGGCTACACCCGGACGGACCGGGTGGTGGACTTGGCCGCCCAGATGGCCGCCTCGTCGGGCACCTCGCCCGAAGCCGTGGCGGGCCGGTGGGAGGCGCAGATTCCCATGGGCCGACTCGGTGAACCCCGCGAATTTGCGGCCCTGGCCGCGTTTCTGGCCTCCGACCGGGCCAGTTACATCACCGGGCAATCCATTGCCGTGGACGGCGGCTGGATTCGCGGGCTGATGTAGCCGCCGTGTTACCCTTTCCTTTCGAGGCACCGTTACGCCGTTGTCACCGATAGAACTCGCACTCCCCATCACCCCCCGGGCCCGATTTGATGTCGTGGATATCCGGGCCCGCACGGCGGAGCTCCATGGAGACGCGGTGCAGGGGTTCCGCCACTGTTTTTATGCGTCCGAACACTCCACCGCTGGATTCCTGCCGCAGAGTCTGGCCGCGCGTCTGATTGACCGTTTCGGGTCGGTGAGCCCATACCTGGATGTCTTCCGCAACGTGTTTCCCGAAGGCGCGGGCTATCGGCACGACCAGCTGGACCTGCGCGATGAACTCGCGCCGGAGCAGAAGGCGATCGAACCCACCAACGCAGACTCGCACCTGGCGTTCATGGGCGGTGGGATTCGTGCGTGTGTGGTGGGGGACGCCCATCGGCCCGCCCCGATCTACTTCGTCGATTTTGACGGCGTCTACAAGGACATCCCTCGTCGCCGGATCGCACGCGTCGTGGGCTACAACTCCGAAGTGGAAGTCGCGCGCGTCACGCTGGCAGTGCCGGTCTCGACCCATTCAATTGACGCGGTGAACCTGAAGGAACAGCGCCTCGGTTTTCTGGATGCAGTGCAGGCCCTGGTGCAGGCGCACGGCGTGACCAAAGGCCGAGTGCGGCTGGAGCTCGCCACGAGTGAACAGTTCGCCAGCCTGACGGTCAATGAATACGAAACGCTGCTGATGAAGCATGACCTCGCGGAAGTGCTCCAGAATCCATTGCGGTTTGCCCGCGAGAAGGTGCGGCACGCATGGAACGACCCCCGCGCAGTACCCGCCAAGGCGATCGGCTACGCCCAGTACGATCTCGTGCGCGCGATGAATCAACTGCTTGACTCGCTCGGGTTGCAGAGCTCGCGGATTGAACGCCTGGTCGCCCGCAGCCTCGAGGCACCGGCGTCACGGTTCCTGCGCATGCGCCGGTCGATCGACCTGATGGTCTCGGACGCAAAATCAGAAGGCCAGGGCCAGCTCGTCCAGGGGCTCTACCAGTCGCCGATTCTGGTCCAGTGGCGTCCGGCGCGCGGGGAAGTACGCCGCATCGACGTCGCGCTGACCCGCTTCGAATAACCTCCCCTGGACCTCGGGAACCCGGGACCCCGGGACCTCGAATACACTCTTGTTCGTATGTCCCGAATCTCCCGCCTCCTCTTGATCTGTCTCTTGTCCCTGGTGCCCACCCTGTCGTTTGCACAGGAATTGTGGCCCGGCACCCGGTATGACCCGAAGATTCCGACCATCAAAGCCGTGTTGGGATGGGACCACGGCGAGGAGATTTCCTCGCCCGACGCCATCACCACGTACCTGAAGGCGCTCAACGCGGCGGCGCCGGACCGGACGCGCCTGATTGAGTATGCGCGGACGTGGGAGAACCGGCCGCTGCACGTCCTGGTCGTCGGCAACCTCGCGCGCATCGCGCAGTTGGACGCGATCAAAAAGGGCATGCAGCGCCTCGGCGATCCCCGCGGTGCCACGCAGGCCGAGCTCGATCAGCTCGTGAAGGAGATGCCGGTCATCACGTGGCTGTTCCACTCCGTGCACGGCAATGAAATCTCTGGCGCTGACGCCGCGCTGGCCGAGGCGTATCACCTGCTGGCGGCGCAGGGAAGCGCCGACGTGGACACGGTGTTGCGCGAGTCCCTGGTGCTGATCGACCCGTCACAGAATCCGGATGGTCGCGCGCGGTTTGTGGCGGCCAACCAGCAGGGACGCGCCGCCGGGGTACCGGACGCTGATCCGGCCTCGGTCGAACACGACGAACCGTGGCCGGGCGGCCGCTCGAATCACTACCTGTTCGATATGAACCGCGACTGGTTCGCGATGTCGCAGCCTGAAACGAAGGGCCGCATCAAGATCATGCTCGACTTCTTTCCGCAGGTCGCCGTGGACCTGCACGAGCAAGGCGGTGACAACGAATACTACTTCGCACCGCCAGCCGACCCCGTCAATCCCCTGATCACGTCCGATCAGCGCAAATGGCTCGAAGCCATGGGACGTGCGAACGGTGACGTGTTCGACAGCCGCGGCTACGGATATTTTGTGCGCGAAGTCTACGACGCGTTTTATCCGGGCTACGGCGACTCCTGGCCGGTCTTCCACGGTGCGGTCGGCATGACGTTCGAAATGGCGTCCGCGCGTGGCCTCCGTTTTCAGCGCCAGGACGGCAAATTGCTGACCTACCGCGAAGGCGTGATCAAACACTTCACGTCCGCCATCACGACAGCGATCACGGCCGCGAAAAACCGCGAAGCGATGCTGCGCGACTTTCTCGCCTACCGCCAGTCCGCCATCCGACTTGCCGATACGGGCCCGAAGGAATACCTGATCGATGCGGGCACCGACCCCGCTCGTGCGATGCACCTGGCCCAGCGCCTCGCGGCGCAGGGCATCGAGGTTCGTCGGGCAGACGAGGCGATCAAAGTGGGCACTCGCACACTGCCGGTTGGATCGCTCATCGTGCCGCTGGCCCAGCCGGCGGGTCGTCTGGTGCGCAACCTCCTCGACGCGTCCATCGTGATGGACGACGCCTTCCTCAAAGAACAATCCCGTCGTCGTGACCGTGGACTGGGCGATCAGATTTACGACGTGACGGCGTGGAATCTCGCGATGTTGTACGACCTCGACGTGGTGCCCAATGCGACGTCGGTGACCACGCGGTCCACGATGGTGCCGCGTGAACCCGTCGCGGCGGCCGCGGGCACGCCTCTCGCCGCGTCGAAGGTCGGCTACATCATGCCGTGGGGACTCAAGGCGGCCGAAGCCGCCGTGGAATTGCTCCAGGCCGGCGTGCAGATGACCAACGTGCCGCGCACGTTCACCATCGCGGGCAAGGCGTTTCCGGCGGGTTCCGCCTTCATCCGGATTCAGGGCAACCTGCCGGATCTGCTCGCGCGTCTTGGCGCGGCGGCCGCGAAACACGGCATTGAACTGACCCCGATTGATTCGGCGTTTGTCGAGAGCGGCGTGTCGCTTGGCAGCAATGAAACCGCTGCGCTGAAGGCGCCGCGTGTCCTGCTCGCGTGGGACACGCCGACGTCGAGCCTCTCGGCCGGCTGGGCACGCTACGCGCTTGAACAGCGATGGAAGCAGCCGGTGACGACCGTGCGCACGTCGTCGCTCGGACGCATCGACATGGCCCTCTACGATGTCTTGGTGTTGCCGTCAGGCAGCTACACCTTCAGTGACGACCAGATCCGCCGACTCAAGGACTGGCTCGGTCGCGGCGGCACCCTCATCACGCTCGGTCAGGCCTCGGCCTGGGCCACGAGCGAACGCGCGGGCCTGGTACCCACCTATCTTCTGCAGCGTGACGGCTCGTCGACTGCCGCGGTTGATGACAAAAAGACGCCGCCCAAGATCGACATTGAGAAGTTCGACTACAACGAGGCGATCAAGATCGAACGGGGCTCACCCGACAGCACCGCCGGCGCGATTCTGCGGGTCAAACTCGACAAGGAACACTGGCTCTCGGCCGGGCTCGACGATGAGATTCAGGTGGTGATGGAGGGCAGCCGGATGTTCATGCCCGTCAAGCTGGATGCCGGCACCAACGTGGGCGTGTATGCCGCGAAGGACCGTGTGGTCGCCGCCGGCTTCATGTGGCCTGAGGCACGCAACCTGATTCAGCAGAAGTCGTTCCTCATGCACGTGCCGGTCGGCCGTGGCCACGTCATCGCGTTTGCCGAGGACCCGAACTACCGCGCGTTCACCGAAGCGACAGGGCTGCTGTTCATCAACGCCGTCCTGCTCGGCGCGGGCTACTGACTAGCTGACGGCTCCTGGTCGCCCGTTTTCGACGACAAACGTCGCACGGGTGACCAGGGGCGCGCCTGGTTTGGAGACGTAGTCCACGCCCTGATATCTGGCGCGCATCTGTGTCGGCGTGACCTCGCATGACACATAGCCGCGCTGCCCGTTGTAGAACTTCAGGAACGGGTTGTTCGCCATCACGGTCTTCACGCGGTCCGGCATGGCGCTGCCGTCGCCGCCGGACGTGATCGACGTCCCCACAAATTCGGTGGCAACCACGGGCGACTGTTCGTCGGCGGAGTCGACCTGCAAATCATTGACCCAGCTCGAGTGAATGTCCCCGGTCAGCACGATCGGATTTGACGGACGTCGGGTGGCAAAGAACTGCAGCAGGCGCTGGCGTTCGGCTTCGTAGCCCGGCCACTGGTCCATCGAATAGCGCGGCTCTCCCTCCGGGGCCTGGTTCATCCGCGCCATCATGATTTGCTGCGGCAGGATGTTCCAACGGCTGCGTGAACGATCAAGACCCTCGTGCAGCCAGCGTTCCTGCGCTTTGCCCAGCAGCGTGGCGTTGGGATCGACGGTTGCCTCGCACGGCGCCTTGGTGCCGTCATCACACGGCTGGTCCGTGCGGTACTGACGCGTATCGAGCACAAAATACGACGCCAGGTCCCCGTACGCAAAGTCGCGATACAGCGGCATGTGCGGCCCCTTCGGCACCGAGGTGCGGCGCAGGGGCATGTGTTCGTAGTACGCCTGATAGGCCGCCGCGCGCCGGAGCAGAAACTCCTCGCGCGGCATCCCGGCTTCCTGCATGTCGTTGGCGTAGTTGTTGTCCACCTCGTGGTCGTCCCAGGTGAGCACCCACGGGAACGCCGCATGTGCCGCCATCAACCTGGGGTCCGACCGGTACTGCGCGAGACGATTGCGGTAGTGGTCGATGGTCATGATCTCGGGACCGACGTGCGTGCGGAGTTGGTTGTCGCGCCCCGGCCCCTCGTAGATGTAGTCGCCGAGAAAGAACACGAGATCGAGATCCTCACGGATCATGTGGGAGTAGGCCGTGTAGAGCCCGGTCTCATAGTGCTGGCAGGACGCAAAGGCGAAGCGCATGCGGTCCACGCGCGCTCCCGCCGCGGGCAGCGTGCGTGTCCGGCCGACGGGACTGACATCGCCACCCACACGGAAGCGGTACCAGAACCATCGATCAGACGGGAGACCGTCCACCTCGACGTGTACGGAATGTCCCCACTGCGGCACGGCCATCGTCTTGCCCCGGCGCACGACGCGGTGAAAGCGCTCGTCGGTTGCGAGCTCCCACGTGACCTCGACCGGCGCCGTCGGCATCCCGCCACCGTTCAGGGGATCGGGTGCCAGCCGCGTCCACAGCACCATGCCGTCCGATGACGGATCACCCGATGCCACGCCGAGGGCAAAAGGGTCCGTGTCGAACCTCAGTGAGGACGCCGAGAGGGCGCGGCCGCCGATGACGGGCAGCCCGCACAGGGCGAAGGAGCCGAGGAGCACGGATCGGCGATCAATTGCGGTGTCGAGCCATGTGCGCATGCCGGACATGTTACGCCTGCTGCCGATCGACATTGTGAACGGCGTATGACGTCAGGGCGACGTCCGCGTCAGGACTCGGAGCGCGCTTCGGCCGCGTGCCATTCGAGCAGGAGGTCCTGCGCGTTGATCCCAGGGGAGTCTGATTCTTCCGGCGCCACGTAGCGGCCGTCGAAGGTCAGCACACGGCTCCGAGCGGTGTCGCGAAAATACGCTGACAGGACCACGTCATGCAGGTGGGCGACCATGGCCGGGTTGACGACCGGGCACAGGACTTCGACGCGTCGATCGAGGTTGCGCTCCATGACGTCGGCGCTGCCGATGTAGATCTGCGGTGAGCCGCCATTGGCGAACCAGAACAGTCGTGAGTGCTCGAGGAATCGGCCGACGATCGAACGCACCGTGATGTGATCGCTCACGCCGGGCACGCCAGGGCGAAGCACACAGACACCGCGCACAATCAGATCGACCTGTACGCCCGCCTGCGAGGCGCGGTAGAGCAGCCGCACAATTTCCGCGTCGGTGATCGCGTTGACCTTGATGATGATGCGCGCGGATTGGCCCGCAGCCGCGGCGGCGATCTCGCGTTCGATCAGCTGCGTCAGTCCCGTCCGCATGCTGACGGGGGCGACCAGCAGTTCGCGGAACTGGTGCTGGTGTGAATAGCCGGTCAGGTAATTAAAGAGGTCCGAGGCGTCCTCGACAATCGCGTCGCGCGAGGTGAACAGGCCGAGGTCGGTGTACAGGCGGGCCGTGCCGGCGTTGTAGTTGCCCGTGCCCAGATGGGCGTACCGGCGGATGCCCTCCGCTTCCTTGCGAATCAGGAGGCAGACTTTGCAGTGGGTCTTCAGATTCAGGAGCCCATACACCACGTGGATGCCAGCGGCTTCCAGACGTTGTGCCCACTGGATGTTGTTGCGTTCGTCGAACCGCGCCTTGAGTTCCACCAGCACCGCGACCTGTTTGCCCGCGTCGGCCGCCTCAAGCAGCAGATCCACCAGGGGCGAGTTCGCGCCGATGCGATACAGCGTCATCTTGATGCCGATGACCAGTGGGTCGTCCACCGCCGCCCGCAGAAACGCCTCGACCGCCCCGAACGACTGGAACGGGTGGTGCACGAGGCGATCGTGCTGACGCAGCTCGTCGAAGATGGTTTCGGGATCGGCCGCTGCCCAGATCGGAGCCGGCTGGAAGGGTGGGTACTTCAACTCGGGCCGGTGCAACTTCGTCAGTTGCATCCAGTCACTGAAGCCCAGGCGCTCCTTGGTGCGGAGCACGTTCTCGTCTTCGATCTCGAAATTCTCGATCAGGATGTCGAGCACACGCTTGGGCACACCCGACTCCACGGCCAGCAGCGACAGCGCGCCATGACGACGCTGGCGCAGGCCCTGGTCGATCGATTCGAGCAGGTCGTCAGCCTCGTCTTCCTGGATCACGAGATCGGCATCTCGAATCACCCGGAAGAGATAGGCCCCTTTGACGGCGGTGCCTGGGAACAACTGCGCAAGATTGGCCCGGACGATGTCTTCGAGAAACACGAACGAGGTGGTGCCGCGCCCGGTCAGCCGTTCAGGAACCGGGATGAATCGCGGCAGGACGTCCGGCAACTTCACACGCGCAAACTTGGTGCGACCCCCGTGTTTCACCACCACGGCCAGGTTGAGGCTCAGGTTCGAGATGTACGGGAACGGGTGGCCAGGGTCGAAGGCCAGCGGCGTCAAGACCGGCCAGATCTCGCGCGTGAAGTACCCCTCGAAATATTGGGTGATTGCCGGCGTGAACTCGGACGGCTCGAGAAACTGGATGTGATGGTCGGCCAGCAGCGGTCGCAACTCCTGCGTCCAGCACTTCGCCTGCTGCGTCAACATCTCCGCCGCCTGTTTGCGGACCTGCGAGACCTGCTCCCCGGTCGTCATGCCGTCAGTGGACACGTCCTCGGTGTTGGTCCGCTGCTTGCGCAGCAGGGAGGCCACCCGAATCATGAAGAACTCGTCGAGATTGGATCCGACAATCGCCAGAAACTTGACGCGTTCCAGCAAGGGATGGGTGGTGTCCTGTGCCTGGGCGAGCACGCGCCGGTTGAACTCCAGCCAACTGAGCTCGCGATTGAGATACAACGCGGGGTCGGTCAGGACGGGGGTTGTCGCTACATTCATAGGAATCTCCATTGTACCCGCCGGATGTAACATGAGCCCGGTGTCCGGAATGCGCCGCGTGGCGCTCATTGTCCTCCTGTGCGCGGGGCCGCGCTTCCTGTACTGGTGGCTCTCCGGGCCGCCGGCAGGCGGGGCCTACCACTGGCAGCTCAGCGACAGCCTGCTCCAGCACGGCGCCTGGTTGTACGACGGCGCACCAACCGCGGCATTTGAGCCGTTGTTTCCCCTTCTGATCGCGCTGGTGCGGCTGGTCGTGGACTCGATCGCCGCGGTCGTGGTCGTCCAGATCGCTGTGTCGTGTGTGGGGGCCGTCCTGATCGACCGGTTGGCCACAAGGCTCAGTGGATCTCCCCGCGCCGGCCTGGTCGCGGCGGCGCTGTTCTCGCTGTATCCCTATTTTGTCCGCCAGTCGGTCGGCTTGCTGGAGTTGCCGATGTTTCTCACGCTGATGATTGCCGCCTGGGTGGCATGGACGCGCGATCGCCCGGCGGTCGCAGTGGCCATGTTGACGCTCGCGACGTTGACCCGGGCCTTTGTGGCGCCGCTTGTCGTCGTCGCGCTGGTACTGGTGGCCATCCGCAATCCACGATCCGCCGTGCGGGCCGCGATCGTTGCGACGCTTCTGCTGGCGCCGTGGATGATCCACAACTACTCGGTCGCCGGTCGGCCGTGGCCGTCGCGGCATGAACAGCTGCTGTTTGCGTCGAACAACCCGTACACGATCAAAGTCGTGCCGCGTCACGACATGGATCTGTTTCTGTATGCCGCTGAAGGCGTGCTGGCGTCGGTGCAAGGCCTGCCCGAGCCCGTGCCGAACATCGACCGTGAATACGCTCGGGCCGCCGCAGATTGGTGGCGCGCCGACCCGATGGGCGCGATGTGGGTGAAACTCCGGAGTGCCGCCTATCTGTTTGTGCCCCGGATGATTCCGTACGAGCCGGCCGATGAGGACAGTCAACTCGTGATTGAGGACGACGGCACTGTCTACACCTCGATGCCCCGAACACGACCGTTCCTGCAGGAGATAGCCCACGCGGGTGCGGCCGCCATCGTGTTGGTCGTCGGCCTCGTCGGCTGGTGGGGCCGTCACCACGCCTGGCGGGTCGACCTTCTGTTGCTGGCGACCATCGTGCTGGTGACGCTGATGGCCGGGCTGTATTTCCCGACCACCCGGCTCAGGGCGACGATTGACCCCATTTTGATGGTGTATGCGGCTTGTGCCGTGGCCCGATTCCGCCCGCCGAGTGATGCCCCCCGACAGAGGTAACATGAGGCCCGTGATACGCCGTCGGCCGTTGTCGCCCCCTCAATTGCTGGCGACAGGTATGGCTGGTGTGATTCTGGTCGGCACCCTGTTGCTGGCGCTGCCCATGGCGGGTGCCGGCAGTGCGTCGGTCGGATGGTCCGCCGCCTTTTTTACTGCCACCTCTGCGGTCTGTGTGACGGGTCTCATTGTCGTCGACACGCCGCAGGCCTTTTCTGGATTTGGCCAGGCCGTCATCCTCCTGCTCATTCAAATCGGAGGCTTGGGGTACATGACCTTGTCGACGTTCATCGCGATGGTGATCGGACGCCGCGTGTCGATGAACGAACAGGCGTCGCTGAAGGAGTCGCTGAATCTGGACTCCCGACGCGACGTCGCCCGATTTGTGCTGACGGTCGTGAAGGTCACGCTTGCGTTCGAGGTGATCGGTGCTGCCATTCTGTGGCTGCGCTGGTGGCCGCACTATGGCGCCGGCGACGCCGCGTGGCTCGGTCTGTTTCACGCCGTGTCTGCCTTCAACAACGCGGGGTTCAGTCTCTTCTCCATGAATCTGATGGACTGGCGCGGTGATCTGATCATCAACCTCACGATCATGACGCTCATCATCGCCGGCGGTATCGGGTATCTCGTGCTCACCGAGATCGGGCGGTATCGCGAGCGTCGCACGTTGTCGGTGCACACGCGGTTTGTGCTGATCCTGTCCGCCTCGTTGATCGTGCTGGGCGCGGCGGGTCTGTATCTGGTGGAGCGAAGCAACGCCGGCACGCTTGGCGGCATTCCACGACTCGAAGCCGTGATGGCCGCACTATTCCAATCGGTGTCCGCCCGCACCGCGGGCTTCAACACGATCGATATGAGTGCGCTGACGGCACCGGCGTATTTGTTTTTTCTGATACTGATGTTCATTGGCGGTGCGCCGGGTGGGACGGCCGGTGGCGTCAAGGTGACCACGTTTGGTGTGACCGTCATGGCGTTATGGGCGACCATCCGCGGATGGTCAGAGCCACACGTGCTCAAGCGCCGCATCCCCGGGGACGTCGTCGCCCGCGCGTTTTTTATCAGCTTGATCGCGTTCCTCTCCCTGAATCTCGTGGCGGGCATGCTGCTCGTGATTGAAGGCACCGATCTGTTGCGCACGTTGTTTGAGTCCGCGTCGGCATTTGGCACCGTGGGCCTGTCGACAGGAGTGCCAGGCACGCCGTTGAGCCTGAGCGCCTCGTTCTCCGAGCCCGGCCGATTGTTGATCTGTCTGTTGATGTTCATGGGCCGCATCGGCCCCCTCACGCTGGCCTTTGCGTTGGCCGCCCGAGCCGCGGCGCCACGTGTGCGGTATCCCGAAGGACGCGTGTTGATCGGATAGAACCCTATGGTGAAGCGGAAATTTGCGGTTATCGGTCTCGGGCGGTTCGGCGCCGCCATGGCGACCACGCTGATCAGTCTTGGTCAGGACGTGCTTGGGATTGACGCCGATCAGGAGCGTGTGCAGGACCTGTCGGATGTGGTGCCGAATCTATTGATTCTCAATGCGAGTGACCCCAAGGCGTTGCAGGAGGCCGGCGTCGGCGAGGTCGACGTGGCCGTCATCTCGATCGGGACCAACATCGAGGCCTCGCTCCTGATCGTCATGGCCGTCAAGGAGATGGGGGTGAAGTCGATTGTGGCCAAATCGACCACCGAGGTGCACGGCCGCATTCTCGAGCGGCTTGGCGTGGACCGCGTGATCTACCCAGAGCGCGAGGCCGCCACTCGGATGGCGCACAGCCTGGTGGTGCCCAACGTGATCGACTACATCAGTCTCTCGAGTGACTTCAGCATCATCGAAATTCCCGCACCGGCGTTGTTTGTCGGCAAGTCCCTGCGAGCCATCGACCTGCGTGCAAAACATGGCCTCACGCTGATCGCAATCAAACGTGTCGTGGACGGCAGGAACACGACCAGTGTCAGTCCGCCGGCCGACGAGGTCATTCAGTCGGGCGACACGCTGGCGCTGGTCGGCAGCAACAAGGCGCTCCTCACGCTTGAGCGCGTGGTGATCGGGGGGCGTTGAGGGCTAGAGCTCGACCTGAATGCCCAGCTCGACCACACGTTCCGGCGGCAGCCGGAAGAAGGTGACCGCCCGCCTTTGACGTGGCCAGACGTCGTCGTGAGTTGGGCGTCCGTATGGCACTGGGGGCGACGAGGGCGGATGTCCGCAGCCTCATCATCAAGAGCGTCGTGCGTCCGGTCGCCATCGGCATCGTTGCGGGGATGGGGATGGCGTGGTGGCTCGCCACGTTCCTCCAGGCGTTTGTGTTTGAGGTGGATGCCCGTGATCCATGGACGTCAGGGATCGTGGCCGCCTTACTGCTCGGGAGCGCGCTTGTCGCCGCCTGGCTCCCGGCCCGGCGCGCCGCCCGCACCGACCCAGCGGCTGTGCTGCGTGCCCTGTGACGCCCCACGTGAACGGTTGGATCAATTGACAACACTTGTCGAGTGTAGGCAATCTCTCCAACAGTGAAGGCGACCGAACTGCTCCCGACGCGGGTCGTGCTTGCTGAAGATGCGTTCGCCGATCTCGTGGTGTGGCGTGTCCCGAAGCCGCTGGTGGGTTCGGCGCATCCCTGCAAATACCGCCTGGCATATGTAGTCGCAGGCACATGTGTCGTTCGTTACGACAACGAGGCCGGCAAGGGTAAACACCGTCATATCGACGATCTGGAGCGATCCTACGTGTTCGAAACGCCGAAAAAATTGGTCACTGATTTTCAGGCAGACATTGCGAGGTGGAACCGTGAAAACCGTCACGCTTGATGTACGAACGCCGGACACGGCGATGAACGACTTTGCCCGCCAGTGGAAAACCGGACGAGCAGCGGCGTCCGCTCGTCTGACGTTTGCGTCTCCCGATCTGCTCTGGAGGGTCCTGACGGCGAAGCGGTGGGATCTGCTGAAAGTGATGCGGGGCGCCGGCCCCATGTCCATTCGGGAGGCGGCACGCCGCGTCAATCGCGATGTCAAGGCCGTCCACGGGGATATCACCGCGCTCCTCAACGCCGGCGTGCTTGATCGCGGATCCGACGGGGGCGTTGTCTTTCCATGCGACGCCATCACAGTTGAATTTCAGCTGGAAGTGGCCTGATCGATTACGCCGCCTGAGCCCGGCGCCCTCGCTGCAGGAACGCAAGGACGCCACGCTCAAGACGCGATTCCGGCACGCGCGGGAGACCGCCGTCGAGATACGCCTCGATCACGGCCGGATGGATGTAGCTCTTGCGGCAGACGGTGCGCGTGTTTCCCAGCAAGCCCGCGACGGTTGTGACGGCGCTGACGACCTGCCGTTCGCCGGCGGTTGTTGACGTGGGTGGCGGGAGCACCTGCAGCGCGCGATACGCGAGCATCGTCCCCGCCCACGTGCGGAAGTCCTTCGCGGTGAAACTCGTGCCCATCGTCTCTCGCAGATACGTATTGACGTCGTCGGAATCCACATCTCGCACGACGTCGTCGTGATCCACATATTGAAACAAGCGGCTTCCGGGAAGTTCCTGGCAGCGCCGGATTAGTCTTGCGAGCCGCTTGTCATCAAGCGTGACGTCGTGGGTCTTGCCGCTTTTACCCCTGAAGTGAAAGCGCACGTGCATGCCCGTGATCTGCGCATGCTGATCCTGCATCGTCGTCAGGCCGAACGACGCGTTGTGCCGGGCATATTCGTCATTGCCGATCCGGATCAACGTGCGCTGCAGGAGCACACACACGAGCGCGAGGACCTTGCGCTTGGGGAGTCCGCGCAACGCGAGATCGCGTTCCACACCGCGGCGGAATGCCGGAAGGCTCGCGGCAAACGCCGCCATCTGATCAAACTTTGTCAGACTCCGGCAGACCGTCCACTCAGCGTGATACCGATACTGTTTGCGCCCCCGCGCGTCACGTCCTGTGGCCTGGAGATGTCCGTTCGGAGACGAACAAATCCAGACGCTGGTCCATGCCGGTGGAATCGCGATCGAGCGAATCCGCGCCAGCACCGACGCCTCGCGAACCGGGCGTCCGTTGGTCCGTCGATACACCAACCCGCTGCCGTGTTTGACCCGGGTGATCCCCGGACTGTCTGGATCGACGTAGGAAAGGCCTCTGGGTACCGTCATGTCAGGGTGACAGAGATTCAAGAAGGCTGCCAGCGCAAACCGCCTCCACGGAGGCGCGCCTAGAACGCCGATCACTTTGATCCGTGTGAAAAATCGAGCATTTTGTGATCGGGGGATCGACAGATCACGCGA
>ENA-ORBV01004636-ORBV01004636.1-microbial-mat-metagenome-genome-assembly--contig:-NODE-4636-length-26135-cov-6.490099_pt1 | contig 26135 bp, 20 predicted proteins | sample MGYA00237777_ERZ505514 | MGnify/ENA primary metagenome ERZ505514 (study PRJEB26160, sample SAMN06269048) | microbial mat metagenome | isolation source: Oligotrophic lake microbial mat | place... | reverse complement strand
ATCATTCCCCGCTCATCCCGGCGAAAGCCGGGACCCAGTTCTTTCGTGTGACACGGTGCCCGGGATCAGGACCGTTTCCTCACTGGAGGCGCCGGAACGCCCAAAGCACTGGGTCCCGGCTTTCGCCGGGATGAGCGGATCGAAAGATGCCTAGAACGCCAAGGCTTCGCTGTCACGGGGGCGCGCCGACACGCGCGTCAATACGCCCGCGTGTCAGAAACAAGTGCCCACAGCGGCAGGTGAAGAGCGCTGGGGCTTGGAAGTCCGTCGATCCAGATACGGAGCGGATTCTGTCGCTCAGGCCGGACCTGATCATCACCTACGGGAGCCAGGTGGATTTGCAGGCGCAGATGCAGCGTGCGTCGATTGCCTCGTTCGACTATCGGCATGGTGGGTTGAGCCACATTCTGGTGACCATGAAGGAGCTGGGCGTTCGCACGGGTCATGCGGCGGAGGCCGACCAGGCGGTCGCCGGCATTGAGGCGCGCCTGGCTGCGGTGCGCGCGCGAGTGGCCGGCCAGCGACGGCCACGGACACTGCTGGTCTTCTCGCGCGAGCCCAAGACGCTGCGGAACATGTATGTCAGCGGCGGCCGCGGCTTTCTGCACGACATGCTCGACCTGGCCGGCGGAGAAGATGTGTTCAACGACATCGACAAAGAGTCGGTACAGGTGTCGACCGAGACCATCCTGGCACGTGCGCCAGAGGTGATCATCGAGCTACGGCCCGAAGAGATCCCGGCCGGCCAGCCGATGCAGGACGAGTTGGCGTCGTGGGGGCGGCTGGCGTCGGTGCCGGCCGTGCGTAACAAGAAGGTCATCTTCATCTCCGGCCACGCCGTCACGGTGCCGGGCCCACGCGTCGCCGAGAGCGTGGAGCGAATGGCCAAGGCACTGCACCCATGAAGATTCTCGTCAGCTGGTCGACCGGCAAGGACGCGGCGTGGATGCTGCACACGCTCAAGCACCAGCACCCGGACGCGGTCGCCGGCTTGCTGACCACGACCAATCAAGTGTTCGATCGCGTCACGATGCACGCGGTTCGGCGCGAGTTGCTGCAGGCGCAGGCCGAAGCGGCTGGTCTGCCGCTCCACGTGGTGCCGTTGCCCTGGCCCTGTTCGAACGAACAGTACGAAGCGATCATGAAGACGGCCGTGTCGGGATTCGTCCAGGACGGCTACACGCACGCCGCGTTCGGCGACCTCTTCCTCGAAGACGTCCGACGCTATCGCGAGGAACGGCTTGCGGGTTCAGGCCTTGAACCGCTGTTCCCGGTCTGGAAGACCAAGTCGACGAGGGCGTTGGCGCAGGAGATGCTCGACGGTGGCCTGCGCGCGACGCTGACCTGCGTCAATCCCCAGCAACTCGATCGCTCGTTCGCGGGGCGCACCTTCGATCAATCACTGCTCGCCGATCTACCGCCCGGCGTGGATCCGTGTGGTGAGAATGGCGAGTTCCATTCGTTCGCCCACGCCGGGCCCATGTTCAACCATCCCATCGCCATCACGGTCGGCGAAGTCGTCGATCGTGATGGGTTCGTGTTTGCCGATCTGGTGGCGCCGAAAGCCGGCGGATGAAGGCGCATGTCCTACCCGAATAGAATCGTCTGCCTCACCGAAGAGACCACCGAGACGCTCTACCTCCTCGGCGAAGGCGACCGCGTCGTCGGCATCTCCGGCTACACCGTGCGCCCGCCAGAGGCGCGCCAGAAGCCCAAGGTGTCGTCGTTCCTCCACGCACGTTACGAGAAGATCGAGGCGCTGAAGCCCGACCTCATCCTGGCCTTCTCGGACCTCCAAGCCGACATCACCAACGATCTCGTCAAGCGCGGCTATCCGGTGTTCACCTTCAACCAGCGCAGCGTCGCCGAGATTCTGCAGATGGTCCGCGTGCTCGGCGGCATTGTCGGCGTGCCCGAGAAGGCAGAGGCACTCGCCCTGCGACTGAGCCAGGGCCTCGACGCCATCCGCGAGCGGGCCAGCGCGTTGCCGTGGCGGCCCAAGGTGTTCTTCGAAGAGTGGTACGAGCCACTGATCAGCGGCATCCGCTGGACGGAAGAACTGGTTCAGATCGCGGGCGGGGATCCCATTTTTCCAGAGCTGGACAAAGCCAGCCTCGCCAGGGACCGCATCGTCACCAGCGCGCAGGTGATTGCGCGGGCGCCTGATGTGATTATCGGATCGTGGTGTGGCAAGCCGGTTCGCCCGGCTCGAATTGCCGGCCGGCCCGGCTGGGCAGAGATACCAGCCGTGAAGCACGAGAGGATTTACGAAGTGAAGTCCACCTACATCCTGCAGCCCGGGCCGGCGGCGCTGACCGAAGGCGTCCGGCAACTCCACGACATCATCTGCCGGGCCGTCACGTCTTGATGACTCGGACGGGCGCTTCGCCGCATACAATGGATCAGATGAACACACTGACGTCGCCCTTTATGCGCCGCCCCCACACGGCCCTGATCGTTACCTTTGCGTTGGCGGGCCTGGTGGGCGCGTGCCGCTCCACCCCCGCGACGCCGGCCGTTTCGGCCGACGCCTGGGCCTCGGTCGATGGCCGCGAGATCAAGCGCGACGACGTCGAGAAGGCGTATCGCCGAACGGCGCAGGAGAACGCGACGCCGTCCGAAGAGGAAGTGGCCACCGCCAAGTTGGGCCTGCTCAACGAGATGATCGTGCAGGAACTGCTGATCGGCAAGTCTCGCGAGCTGAAGGTCGAACTGGCCGATACCGAAGTCGACAAGGCGTTCAACGAGGGCAAGAGCAACATCACGCCCGAGCAGTTCGAGAAGAGCCTCGCCGCCCGCGGCCTGACCTCTGCCGACATGCGCGAAGCGCTGCGCCGCGACCTGCTCACGCAGAAGGTGATCGAACGCGAAGTTACCGCCAAGGTGGTCGTCACCGACCAGGAGATTACCGACTTCTTCACCGCCAACAAGGCGCAGTTCAACCGCCGCGAAGATTCGTACCACATCGCGCAGATTGCCGTGACGCCGGTGCCCGAGGCCGAAGTGACCAACCGCACGGGTGACGATGCCAAGAACCCGCAGGAAGCGGCGGCCAAGACCTCGATGCTGATGGAACGCCTGAAGGCCGGCGTCGCGTTCGGCGACCTGGCCGCGGATTTTTCGGAAGACCCACAGTCGGCGCAGCGTGGTGGCGACCTGGGATTCGTGCCGATCTCGGCCCTGCAGCAAGCGCCACCAGCCCTGCGCGATGCCGTGCTCAAGTCAGAGCCCGGCTCGGTGCGCGTGGTCAGCAATGCCGGCGCCCACACCATCGTGCTGTTCGTCGCCAAGGACACCGCAGGCCAGAAGGATCCCAGCATGCCGGCGGTCAAGGAAGCAATCACGAACGGCCTGAAGGGCCGTCGCGAACAGCTGCTGCGCGCCGCCTACCTCACGGCGATTCGCAATGACGCGGTCGTCGTCAACCACCTCGCGACGCGCCTGGTGGGCCTGCAGGGCAAGGCACTGCCGGCCACTCCCGCTCCTGCGGCCGCGAAGTAACACGACCGACGAACCACCTCTCTGATGCGACGGGGGCTCCGGCTCCTGTCGCGCTCCGTTCGCCAGCCTTCCCAGATCGCCCGTCCATGAAATCGATTGCCCAGCTCATTGCCGAAGAACTGAATGTCCGCGTACCGCAGGTCGAAGCGGCAGTCGCGCTGCTTGACGACAAGGCCACGGTGCCGTTCATTGCCCGCTATCGCAAGGAAGCGACGGGCGGCCTGGACGATACCCAGCTGCGCGGGCTTGAAGAGCGGCTGACGTACCTGCGCGACCTCGAGGAGCGCCGCACGGCGATCCTGAAGACCATTGAGGAGCAAGGCAAGCTGACGCCGGAGCTGGCCGCCGCCATCCGCGACGCGGCGACCAAGGCCCGGCTTGAAGATCTGTACCTGCCCTACAAGGTGAAACGGCGGACCAAGGCGCAAATCGCGCGCGAAGCCGGTCTCGAACCCCTCGCGCTGGCCCTGTGGCACAACCCCACACTCGCTCCAGACACCACCGCGACGGACTACGTCGATGCCGAGAAGGGCGTCGCTGACGCCGCGGCAGCGCTGGAAGGCGCGCGCTGGATCCTGATGGAGACGTTTGCCGAAGACGCCGAGCTGGTCGGTGGCCTGCGCACCCTGCTGTGGGAACGCGGCGAGTGGAAGTCGACGGTCGTGCCCGGCAAGGAAGCCGAAGGCGTCAAGTATTCGGACTACTTCGCCGCGACCGAGCAGCTGAAGCTGGTGCCATCGCATCGCACGCTGGCGCTGTTGCGAGGGCGTAAGGAAGGCTTTCTCCGGCTCTCGGCCGGCTTGCCGGACGAGGGCACTGATGGTCCGACCGAGCCGGAGCGTCGCATTGCCGGTCGCGCCGACATCCAGAACCTGGGTCGCGCCGCCGACAAGTGGCTGTCGGAAACCGTTCGTTGGACCTGGAAGGTCAAGCTGCTCGGCCATCTCGAACTGGATGCGGAACAGCGGCTGCGCGAACAGGCCGAGGTCGAGGCGATCAAGGTGTTTGGTCGCAATCTGCATGACCTGCTGCTTGCCGCACCCGCGGGCCAGCGCGTCACCATGGGCCTGGACCCTGGCATTCGTACGGGCGTGAAGATCGCGGTCGTCGATGGCACCGGCAAAGTGGTGGACACGGCCACCATCTACCCTCACGAGCCACGCAAAGACTGGGCGGGATCGCTGCGGACGATGGGCGCGCTCGCCGTGAAGCATGGCGTCCAGCTGATCTCGATTGGCAACGGCACCGCCTCGCGCGACACCGACAAGCTGGCGGCCGACCTGATCAAGGGGCTGCCTGATCTCTCCCTCACCAAGGTGATGGTGTCGGAGGCCGGCGCCTCGGTCTACTCGGCCTCGGAGCTGGCGGCCAAGGAGTTCCCCGACCTCGATGTCTCGCTGCGTGGCGCGGTGTCGATTGCCAGGCGCCTGCAGGATCCCCTGGCGGAACTGGTGCGGATCGATCCCAAGGCGATCGGCGTCGGCCAGTATCAGCACGACGTCAGCCCCTTCCAGTTGAGCAAGACGCTGAACGCGGTGGTCGAAGACTGCGTCAACGCGGTCGGCGCCGACCTCAACACCGCGTCGGTGCCGCTGCTCGCGCGCATCTCTGGCTTGTCAGACTCGCTCGCCAGCAACATCGTGGCGTTCCGCGATGCCAACGGTCCATTCCGCAACCGTCAGCAACTGCTGAAGGTGCCGCGCGTCGGCGACCGTACTTACCAGCAGGCGGCCGGCTTTCTGCGCGTCATGAACGGCGATAACCCGCTCGATGCCTCGGCCGTGCATCCCGAGGCCTATCCGCTGGTCGAACGCATTGCCGGCCAGACCGGCCTGGCGATCAGCGAGTTGATCGGCAAGTCGCCGGTGATTCGCACGCTCAAGCCTGAAGACTTCGCCGACACGCAGTTCGGCCTGCCGACGGTGAAAGACGTGCTGGCGGAACTGGACAAGCCGAATCGCGATCCGCGTCCCGAGTTCAAGACCGCCGCGTTCAAGGACGGCGTGCAGGAGCTTCGCGACCTGGTGCCGGGCATGCAGCTTGAGGGCGTGGTGACCAACGTCGCCAACTTCGGCGCGTTCGTCGACATTGGCGTGCACCAGGACGGCCTGGTCCATGTCTCTCAGCTCGCCGATCGCTTCGTGAAGGATCCACGTGAAGTGGTCAAGGCCGGCGACATCGTCAAGGTGCGGGTGGTCGAAGTGGACACGGAGCGCAAGCGCATCGCCCTGACGATGAAGAGTGGCGAGGTGCAGAAGGGCGTGAAGCCATCGGCGCCGAAAAGCCAGGTCCCTGGTCCTCGACCGGTGGCGGCGCCACGCCCGGCCGCGGTGCCGAATACCGCGTTCAGTGCGGCGTTCGCGAAGCTGCAGAAGTAGCCTCCGGCTTTAGCCGGAGAGATGGCCAAACTGCGGGGCCGACTCGCTCTCTCGATGGAAATCGGGTTCGCCGTCGAGAACGCGCCGGGCGCGCGCCACGTCGAGCGAGCCATCCCACTTGGCGATCACCAGCGTGGCCACGCCGTTCCCGATCAGGTTGGTGATGGAGCGCGCTGCGGACATGAACCGGTCGATCACGACCAGCAGCGTGAGCGACGCGACCGGGATCGACGGAAACACCGCCAGGGTTGCCGCCAGGGTGATGAATCCGCCGCCGGTCACCGCCGCGGCGCCCTTCGACGTCAGCATCAGCATGGCCAGCAATCCCAGCTCCTGGCTCCACGTCAGCTCGACACCACACGCCTGCGCCAGAAAGATGGCCGCCATCGTCATGTCGATCGAGGTGCCCTCGAGGTTGAACGAATACCCGGTGGGCACCACCAACCCGACCACTGACTTGGAGCAACCCAGTCGCTCAAGCTTCACCATCAAACGCGGCAGCACGGTCTCGGACGACGAGGTGCCGAGGACGATCAGGATCTCTTCACCGATGTAGCGCAGGAACTTCCAGATGCTGAATCCGGTGAACGCCATGATTGCGCCCAGCACCACGAAGATGAAGAACGCACACGTGATGTAGACGCCCGCCATCAGCTTGCCAAGCGACCACCACGGTCGTGAATACGACCGGTGCAATCAGCATCCGGACGATCTTGATGAAGCCATCGCCCAGCGGGCGCATCGCGACCGCCGTCTCGGGCGCCAGTAATCCGAGCAGCACGCCCAGTGCGATGCCGATCAGCACCTGGGCGTACAGGCTGCCCAGGATGCGACGCGGACGGGACACCCGAGTGGCGATTTGTGCTGCTAGCGGGCCACCCAGGGGGCGCGAATCAGCTGCTTCGGATCGGCACCTGGCTTCGGCACGAACTTCTGGGTGCGGCCGTACTGGTTGTCGCCGCCGTAGAGGTTGCCGGCCGAGTCGACCGAGAACGCGTGCACCTCGAGATAGCCGTCGGGCAAGTCGCTCGGTACCAGCCACGTGTAGAGGCGCTGGCCGTCGAAATTGAGCTTCACGAACCGCAGCGGCTTGAGGTCGGTGATCCACAGGCTATCGTCGTTGACGATAAGGTCGAGCGGCAGCGAGAAGCCTGGGAACGCACTGACGAACTCCACCTTCGCGGGATCGGCGGTGGTCTTGAAGACGTTGATGCGGCCACCCGAGCGATCGAGCGCGAAGATGCGACCGCCAGGGCCCACCGCGATGGCGTGGACGCCGCTGAACTGTCCCGGACCCTTGCCGTTGCCACCGAACTCACCCAGGTACTTCAGGTCGCGATCCATGATCATCACGCGGTGGTTGTCGAGGCCGTCGGCGATCAGCACACGGCCATCCGGCAGGAACGCGACATCCTGCGGCTTGCCGAAATGCGTCGCGTCGCTGCCGGGCACGTTCTTCTCGCCGAGCGTCTTCAGCAGTTGCTTCCCGTCATTCGAGAAGACATAGATCGTGTGGAACGTCTCGTTAATCACCCAGACGCGGCGTTCCTTGTCGTACGGGCTGATGCGAATGCGATGCGGACCCGGTCCGCTCGATCCCTCGCACAGGTGATCCCACTGCGTCCAACGCTCTTTGACGGCGCCGGTGCTGTCGAGCGTGTAAAGACAGTTGCGCCACTCGCGCCGATCGGCGAGGCTCAGCACATTCATCTTCAGCGAACCGGCAAAGCCGGCGTACTCGGCCGGCAGCGGATCCGGCAGCCTGAACTCCCCCCGCTGTGCGATGAAGATGCGGTCCGGTGACTCGGCGAACACGCCGGAGTTGCCACCGAAGGCATAGCCGGGGCCGGCAAACGGCTTTTGCCATCCGCGCACGACGTCATACGGGCTCTGGCCAATCGGGCCTTCGGGCGGCACTGACTGGGCGCGCATGGCTGGAGTAATCGCAAAGGTGGAGAGCAGGGCCGCAGTCACGGCGAGGCGCCTCATGGTCATGATGCCCATGAGTAGACGTTGAAGGCCGCATCGGCGTCAACCGCGGCGTCGAGCAAGCGCCTCGTCCAGCTCCGGAAACAGCAGCTGCGGCAGTGACAGCCGCGACCGGGACGCGCCGGCGAAACCCGTCGCGCGTTCGAATCGCTCGACCGTGGCCAGCGCCTCGTCCAGCGAGTCGTGGCCCTTTGCCTCGAACTCGACACAGCGAACGGAGCGTGACGGCGTCGCGGCTTGGTAGTAGACGACCTCGCAGTCAGGGAAATACCAGACCTCCAGCTGCTTCTGGAGCGTGCCACGCCACACCACGCCGAGCCGCTCCATGAACGCGTCGACCTGCGCCTCCTGGGAACCCGCGTGGTGGCCGAGGTCGAGGTTAATCTCGACGCGCACCTCGGGGTCGGGTCCGACGGCCTTGAGCGTCAAGTGGTGGAGTTCGGCATCGTAGCGATGGCGCATCACGAAGCCGCGCGCGCGCCCACCTTCGGTCAGAAAGTAACGGTCCATCACGCTCACGGTGCTCGTCCTGGCGGGACCCAAAGCGGTCACCGCCTGCCTGAATTTCAGCACGTCGAACGACTCAGCGAGGATGAACTTGTGTTCGATTTCCTTGAATCGCAAACCGTCTGTCGACACTACGGACTCCCTTTGCACTCGGCGGCGACGTCACAGCCACCGCTTGAATCGACCAAACACCCAGCGCCTGGCCTGAAGCCGCGCCGGCCACCCGGCCACCACCGGCGGCGTGACCAACAGGTTGTCCGGATGCTGTCGCAACTCTGCGAAGATCCCGGCGGCCGGCTGCGTCGCCCGGACATCACGGCTGACCAGCATGGCCTCGGCCAGCCGATCATGCGCCGCGTGCTCGAAGTTATAGCTCCCGAAGGCCACCCACTCGTCGTCGATCAGCACAATCTTCGAATGCTCACCGCCGCGATTCTCGTAGATGTGCACGCCGGCCGCCAGCAGGCGAGGATAGTGCGCGGCCGCGGCGATCCAGGCGAGATCAGTCGCCGGCAGCGCGTCGCGATGCGAGTGGTACACCTCGACCTGCACGCCCCGCTGCGCCGCCGCGAGCACGGCCTCCAGCAGGGACTCCACCGGCTTGAAATAGAAGCTGGTGATCCAGATGGAACGCCTGGCGGTGGCAATGCGCTCGATCAAGGCGTCGGTCACCACGTTGCGACCCCGCCAGCCAAGGGGACCGGCCACGCCCTGAGAACGGTTCGGATTGCACAGCCAGTAGTCGAGCGCGATGTCTGCGGCGTCAGCCTCCGCAACCGCATCCAGTTGGCGAAGATGCAGGTCACTGACGGCGCCACCGATTTCCCGATAGCTCTCAAGCAACGTCCGCACCACCGGACCGCGCAGCGCGACCGAGTATTCGTTCCAGCCTTCGTACGACGACCGGCTCAGGTTGCTGCTGCCGAAGATGGCCTCACCTGCTTCCGATATCTGGATCTTGACGTGCTGGCCACCGCCGAGCCATCGCTGCATTCGCCGAACGGGGTGGTAGATGGTGACGTTCGCCCCCGCCTGCCGCAGCTGGTCGAGCATGGCAGCAAGCGCCGCGTTCTGCTCCACGGACATCAGCACGCCGCCCAGGCGCTGGCCGAAGCCATCGACCAGCAGATGCACCGCCACGCCCCGGCGCTGGGCGGCGATCAACTCCGCCAACAAGCCGAGACCGTACGGGTCGTGCTCGATGTAGAACGTGGACAAGTACAAGAAGCAATGCGCCTCGCGCACCATCGCCAGTCGACGATCCCACTCGGCGCGGCGGTTCCACAGCGGCACGAGCGCAGAGGCGCTGGTCATCGAGCTACAGCCGGTAGCCACCAGCGACGTCGATGTTGACACCGGTCACATAGGTCGCGTCGAGCAGGTACTCCATCGCCTGCGCCACGTCTTGCAGTTCGCCAGCACGCCCGAGCGGCACCGTCTGGCCAATCTCATCGGGTGACGGCAGGTCGACAGAGTTATCGAGCTGACCCGGCGACACCATGTTGACGCGAATATTGCGGTCGCCGTAGGCGGCCGCCAGCGATCGCGTCAGCGACAGCAGGCCCGTCTTGCTGACGTAGTAGTCGGCGCCCCGCACGTTGGCACGAATACCCTCGAGGCCAGCCATGCCGATGTTGATGATGTTGCCCGCAGCTGGCATCAGCGGCAGCGCATGGAAGCAGCAGTAGTAGGCACCTGAGAGGTTGGTCGCCAGCGTGGCATCCCACACCGCCGGGGTCAGGTTCGTGATGTCCTGCGGGTTGTAGTTGCCGACGTTGTTCACCAGCAGATCGACACGGCCTTCCTCTTGCGCGATCTCGGCGAAGGTCTCGGCCACCTGGGACTCGATCCCCACGTCCACCGCCCGCGCTCGGGCGCGGCGTCCGGTGGCGGCAATCTGCGCCGCGAGCGCCCGTGCCGCCTCTTCCGAGCTGCGGTAAAGAATCACCACGTCGTAGCCACGAGCCGCCAGCGTCATGCACAGGTGACGGCCGAGCCGCCGGGCACCGCCGGTCACGACTGCCACGGGCGCCACCGCAGCCGGCGCGCTCACGATCGAGCCCGCTCCACTCGGACGAACGCGCAGGTGGCCGCGGGGACTGCCGCCGGCTTGCGAATCTCGATCCGGACTCGCCCCACCTGCGGAAACCTCTCGAGTAACATCGTCGCCGCCTCTTCCGCCATCGTCTCGATCAGCTGAAACTCCCGACGCTCGGCGAGTGCGGTGACCTGGCTGGCGACGACGGTGTAGTCGACGGCGTCGCCAATCGCGTCGACGGTGGCTGCCGAGGCGAAGTCGTAATCCAGCTCGATGTCGAGGATCACCGGCTGCGGCGTCTCGCGCTCGTGTGGGTGGATGCCAACGATGCACTCCACCCGAAGGCCCTGCAGGCCTGCCGTTCCCATCATTACGTCTGCTCCTCTACGCTGGTCGCCGGGCGATCCAGATCTGCTCGTGCGCGGTGGCGTGTGAAAATGGCGTGCGGGCGAAATCGCCGAAGCAGGATTCGATCACGAACCCGGCGGCGGTGAGCAGGGCGCGCGCCTGCGACGGCTCGATCCAGCTGAGACTCAGACGGCGATAGCGTCGCCGCGCCAGCACGCCATCGCGATCGAGCGCATCTTCCCACGTCACCACTCGGATCGACTGCGACGACTCATCCAGCAGCGAGGTGACCCACAACAGCGCCTCCTCACCGGTGGACAGGGGATACTCCGCCCGCAGTTGGACGCGTCGCATGTGGTCCATCAGCACCGGCGTCATCAGGAAATCATCGAAGATGAAGCGGCCACCCGGTTGGAGCTGGGAGAACACGTGCGCGATCGCCTGGCGCTTGTCGTCGAGCGTCACCAGGTGGCCGAGGCTGTGGTACGGCAGGGCAATTAAACTCGCCGGGGCGTCGAGTTGAAAACTGCGAAAGTCGGCGTTCACCAGGGTCAACCGCTCGACGACGCCAGCGGCTTTGGCACGAACCCGGCAACGCTCGAGCATGGCCGAAGAGAGATCGACACCGATCACGTCTCGTCCCTTGACGGCCGCCGCCACGGCAATGCGACCATCGCCGACGCCCAACTCGACGACCGGACCCGACTCGTTCAGGTAGGCGTCGACATAAAAGGCCAGGTTGGCCCGCGTCGAGCCAGCCGTGTCGGTCCAGACCTGGTAGATGTCGGCGAAGCGGTCGTACTCGCTGGTGTGGAGACCCACGCTACGCCAGCTTGACGATGGTGGCCGCCACGCGTGCGCCCAGTGCCGACAGTGATTTCCTGGACCGTTCGTTGGTCATGACGCCCGATTCGTCGAACGCCTTCGCCACGCCAGGAACCGCGACCAGGGGCAGCATCAGCACACCGAGGTTGGACAGAATCGCCGAGACATGCGGCAGCGCGCGGATGGTGCCGAACGCGCCATTGGACGCGCCCATCAGGCCGCCCACCTTGCCCTCGAAGGGCGCCCTGCCGCTTTCGCCGTTCGCCTCCTGCGACAACCAGTCGATGGTGTTCTTCAGCAACGGCGTGATGGAGGTGTTGTATTCCGGGCTCGCAATCAGCAGGCCATTGGCGGCCATCATCAGGCGCCGCAACTCGAGCATGGCGTCCGGCACGCCGTGCTCCTCGTGCCAGTCGGCGTCATAGATCGGCATGGGATAGTCGCCGAGGTTGACCACGGTCACCTCGGCACCGGTGTCACGCGCCCCGGCCGCCGCCACCTCCAGCACTTTGCGGTTCCACGAATCCCGGCGCGCGCTGCCGGCGAAAGCGAGAATCTTTGCGGTGATCATGCCGTTGATGATCTTAGCGCGGACCAGGCACTGCCGCCGCGCGCCGAGTTGTGGCGCGCCGCGCGCCTACTTGAGGCGCGGCACGGTGCGGGGAATCGGCTGGTCGATCCCTGGTCGTTCGGCGGCATCGCCCAGCATCCACACGCTCGCCAGCACCGTGCGGGCGATGACGTGGACCTGAACCGGATCGAGCGCTCGCGCCTCATCGGCCGGCAGGTGGTAACGATTGTGGATGCCGGTGGTGAAGCCAATGGTCAGGATGCCGCGTTCGAGAAACGGACCGGCATCGGTGCGCGGGTAGAAGAACTCGCTGTCGGGCGTGTCGTACTGACGGTTGTATTTCAAGTTCAGGTACGACTGGTTGACACGGTCGAGCAGCACGCTCGCCTGCCGGCTCAACGCCTGCGGTCCGATCACGAACACTTCGTTGCGTTCGGTCACCAGGTTCGAAGCGGCATCGGCCGAGCCGGGCCGCCGGCTGGCGCCGATCATGTCGACGTTGAAGTGCGCCACCACGCGCGCGAGCGGAATGGGCGGATTGTGGACAAACCAGCGCGTGCCCCAGAGGCCTTGCTCTTCACCGCTGTCCCACACGAACACGATGGTTCGCTTCGGACGAGGCGCCGCCGCCATCTGCTCAGCAATGTTCAACAGGGCGGCGCTGCCCGACGCATTGTCATCGGCGGAGTTGTAGATGGCATCGCCGGCAATCTCGCGCGACCCGACGGCACCGTCCAGGTGCGCGAAGACGGTGACGGCCTCGTCCTTCAGCTTCGGATCGCTGCCCTCGAGCATGGCCACCACGTTGTACGGCCGATAGACGACGGCGGCCGAGACGGGCAGGTGCAGCCGCGCAGTTTTCTTGAGCTGGAATGAGGGCGGAAACTGTGCCGGCTCGCCGACGCGCAGCGCCGCCGGGCCCGTCAGCATCTCCCCCTCCAACAGCGCCATCGTCACTGGCGGCGTGAGCAGCAGCGAGGTGATCGACAGGGCGGCGTAGGCAGAGGGCACCGACGGTTCGAGCTCGCGGCGCACCGCGTTCTGGCCCTTGATCTCATCCCAGCGGATCAATTCACTCGCCTGGGTGATGAAGAGCACGCCGGCGGCACCACGGGTCGTCGCGGCCTCGAGCGGTGTTTCGGCGCCGATGGCGACCCGGCCCAGTTGCTGGATCTCCACACCCTGCGGCAAGGCCCTGGGCCCGTGCGCCAGCACCAGCTTGCCACGCACGTCGACGCCGGCATACGGGTCGATCTGGCGGCCGGGGATCACCCAGCCGTGGCCGACATAGACGACCGGCAGCTCCGCGCTGATCGGCCCCGCCAGGGAGCGCATGGCAAAGTCGCGCCCGAACGCAAAGCGGCGCCCGGCAATCTCCACGGTCGCGGCCTCGGTCGCCACGCGCGTCTCGTGCAGTTCGTAGTGCTGGCGAAACGCCCCGCGATCGCCGCCGGGCTTCAGTCCGGCGCGCGCCAGGCGGGCGCTGATGTAGTCAGCAGCGGTATCGAAACCAGGCGACGGCGTGTTGCGGCCAGCCAGGCTGTCGGAGGCCAGGAAGGCCAGATCCCAGGCGACCTGCTCCGCGGAGATTGCATCCGCGGCGGCGCGAATGGCGGGCGGGATTGCGGCCGGCTGGGCGGCTGCCATGGTGGTGGTGGAGAGGGTCAGGCAGGCCAGGGCGATCGCGCGAAGGGCAAATGACATGCAGGGATTATTTCACGCCACGTGCTCAGGCGGCAGCGCCGGCCTGGTCCGCAGCCCTACTGCGTGCAGCGGGGTGCTGACACGCTGACGCCCTCCATCAGCAGCGCACGGCAGGCGGCGATCTCGTCTTCGCACCGCGACTTCTTGCTCTTCTCCCAGAACTGGTTGGCGAGCCAGAAGGCCGCCGCGGACAGTGGCAGTCCTGGCGCGCGGTAGATCTGCGGGGTGACGTGCTCGGTGAACCGGCGATGGGTCGGCGCCGTGCCGGCCTGCTGATCTTTCGCGCGTGATTCGCTGACCCGCAAGCCCTTCTGGATGCGCGCCAGGGACACGCCAGCTTGGTGACGTCGATCTGATCCACCAAATGGGTGGCATCGGCCCCGGGCAGCCAGCCGCAGACGATGTCGAAGGGACTACGACCGACCGGCCTCGGAAACCGACTGCGTGCCGATCAGGGGCGCGAGCGCGAGCGTGAGCCCAGACAGCAGAAGCGTGGTGGCCAGCAGTCTCATCGTCATCGTCTGCCCTCAGACCGACTTCAAGTATTCCAGAATGGCACGCTTCTCTGCCGGCGTGGGTTCGCGCCCCTGGTAGAACCTCGCGCCCGCGTGGCCACTGCGACTATTGCCGTTGTCGGCCACACCATCGCGGTGCTCGGTCGTGGTCATCTTGAAACACATGGCCGGCGCGTTCGGCACACCGCAGATCGACTCGCCTTTCGTGATGTCCACTCCCACGGCGGCCGGGTCGAACTCGCCATGGCCGACCCAGAAGCTCTCGGGACGTTTCTCGGTGAACAAGACCGACTCGAGTGTAGGCCAGGCGCCGTTGTGACCGAACGGCGCGGTGAAGGCGATGCCATTGAGGGGCCGAGCTCGATAAACCGCCATCTCGCTATAGGTGATGGGCTGCGGCCGCGCGCGGTAGAAGCCGAACTTCTCTCGCTCGCCGGCAGCCACTTTCACGTCGGGATAGGCGTCGAGAAAGTAGGTGTCGGTCGCGCTGGCGGTCGCGCCCCCCAGCAAGACGAGCGTCATCACCGACCCGTCTCGCTTGCGCAGCGGATTGCCGGCCGTCGACTGCCCCTCGACCGCCCTCTTGAACGCGAACGCAATCGCGCCATCGGCGAGCCTGGTGCGTTGCCGCCCTTTGAGTTCGGCAATCTGGGCGCCCAGCCACCGAAAGGGACCAGGCTCCTTGGCCGCGAGAGTCGCCACCACAACGTCACGAACCTTGCCGTCGAGAATCTCCGTTGCCTTGGCGTTGGTGGTGTAGCGAGCGGCGTGAACGCGCGTGAACTGGTCGTCGGTGCCGACCTCCGCAACCGGCCGCCTCTCGACCTTCCAGAGCTGGCGAGTGATGCCGCCGCTGGGTTCCGGCGTGAAATGAGCAGCGAGTTCGCGGGCCGGTATCGGCCCGGTCTGGCTCTTGCCGTTCCAGTTTTCGCCGATGCTGTTCCACTGCGCCTTGAAGGAGTCGAGGTACGGCTGCGTGTGGCAACGCTGACAATGCGTCGCGAACGCCCTCGCACCCTCAGCGCGATCGCCGGCCGGCGCGGGCAGCTTCGCTGACCACTTCGGACTCTCGACCCAGTCGAGGGCTTCTTCGGTCTCGTAGAGGTTCTTGAACTTGACCGTCGAGCGCACACGCCAGCGCTTCTCGTCGTCCTGATAGGTTTCGGAATCGCCGAACACGCCGAGCACTTCGCCGGCATTGCGGGTGAGCGGATTTCTGGCCAGGCAGTTGGTTTGTACGCACTCCAGTCGCGCCGCGTTCCAGACCGCAGGCAGGTTGACCGGCACAATGACGGGCTTGAGGCTGTTCTTGTCGCCACCCGCCATCGCGGGATCGGCAAGCTGATCGCCGAAGGCCTCGTTCATGATGTGCGTCATGGCGTCGAGTCGTCCGGGTCCAGCTTCGCGGCCGGCCGGCACTTGCCCGCGCTCGCGGAAGCCATCGATCCGCGCCTTGGCCGCAACCAGACGGTTCCGGGCTTGCTCTTCGTTGGCACCCTTGGCCGCCATGCGATCGAGGTAGCGCGCGGCTTTCGGGTCGCTCGCGGTCTTGGCGACGGCAGCGGCGAGGTCCGCCATGAACCGCTCGAAATCGAGATTCGCCGGCCCGCCATGGATCAGAAAGCGCTCACCGTTGTACTTCAGCTCCCCGGTGTGGCACGCCGAGCAGTTGAGGCCCATGAAGTCTTTCGTCAACTCCTTCGCGTGCTTGGTGAGCGGCGCGTCGCCGTCGCCGCGGGTATCCTTCACGATACCGATCGGCAGCACGACGTCGGCGGGCAGGCCCGCCTGGCGAACCCCGAGATCCTGGTAGAGGAACCCGTAGGATTCGAGGCTCTCTCTGGACGCAAACGGCGTGTTGTCGGCGATTCGCGCGATCGACAGGAACACGTCGAAGTCGATCAACTGCGAGCCCTGCGGCGTGACGTACCACGCCCGCTTGAGAGCCTGCACGTCATAGCCCGGCCGCCAGTCGTTGAGGAAGCCCGCATCGCGAGCGACCGGTCCGCCGGGCGGCGGCGCTACGGGCGCCGGCGGGGTCGGCGTCGGCGACGAGCAACTGGAAACCAGCGCGGTGAGGCAGGCAGACGCGAGCAGGCGGCGAGCGACACCGGACATACGTTGACCTCTTGGTTTCATGAATGTGGCGTCATGATAGCGGTGGGTTCTGTAACTCAGCCGGTGGGTTCCATCGCTGCTTCAGCGGCGTCGCATCCAGGTTCAGCTCCCCGTACTTCGACCACTTCATGAGCGACAAGTGCTTGCCGCTCCAATCGAGGATCCGACTGGAGCCCTCGGTTTCGAGCGAGGCAGTCGCCACCAGGTGGCCCACTTCGGTTTCGATGATCTTGCGCTTCTTGACGAAGTCCTGATTCAGGTCGAACAGGCTCTGCGGGGCGTAGACCGGCAACGAATCGGACATGCGATCGAAGACGCCATCGTAGATGACGGCATGGGCGGGCAGTCTGCGCGGCGCATGGCTGTAGACCGGCCCGGTTGAATGTCGGATGGTGCCACGAGGATCTGGATTGACGTCTGCCAGGTCTTCGACTTCGCCACTCGGGAGCCGCCCGGTCCGCCGCGCGTTCAGGTAGATGCCCCACGACTCGTCTCCCGGCCCGTGCCCATCGTCCCAGGCGTAGCCGCTGCTGATGCGCTTGAGCAGAAAGTCGAGCGTGACGTCCGAGAGATGATCCGTGGAGTAGCCGCCGCCGACGTTGGAATGGTTGCCGCTGAACCAGACTTCGACGATGCGATCCGGCGCGGTGGGATCGAGGTCCATGAGTGTCGGCTCGAATGAGTCGCGTGTCTCATCGAGGGCGACCATGTGATAGGCGCGTTTCACGCACAGCGACACCGTCAGGTCCTTGAGCAGGTTGACGCGCTGGAACGGGATCCCGAGGACATTCTTGGAGATGCCGAACGAGCCCACCGTATCCCAACAACCGAGCACTTCGACCTTCACGTCGAGCGTCTTGCGCGACTTCCATAACAACCAGTGCCGACCGAACAGCCGCAGCGTCCAGAGACTGATGGGAACACCGCGCCGGCCGATGACGCCTGCGACCAGCCGAGCGATGGCAGCGCCGCGACTGAAGCCGAAGATGAAGATCCGGTCGCCGGGCCGGTAAGCCTTCACGACATCCAGATACGCCCGCTCGACGATCGCCGAGGCGCCCAGGCCGAATCCGCCGCCGAGCAGCTGACCCAGTTCGCTGTTATCGAGCTTGTTGCCGACACCCTGGTAGTAGAGGGCAATCTGCTTGGTACCGGTGTTGGGGTCGGCGTAGACCTTGAATTGACTGGCGTGGTAGCTCTCGCGTGAGGCGCTGCCCTTGCACATGCGAAACAGCTTGAACACGTTCGTCACGGCTTCGCGGGCGAAGTCGGTTTGACCCGGCTGATTCCAGGTGCCGTCGAGGCACACGACGATGTTCTTGGCGTGTTGAGCCTGAGGCTTCGATCGCGTCTGGCTGACCAGGACGTACGCCAGAAGCACCAGCAAGCCCGCGGCCTCGACCGACTGCCGCATGAGTGTGGAGAGGAAGAACCAGTAGAGGACAAATGCGGCCAGGCCGAACAGGGTGACGGCGAGGGCGACCGCGTTGAGCCGGTCGCGCAGCCCGACGCCTAGCACCGATTGGCGGCGAAGGCGAAACGCGACCAGGAGCAGGACGACGGCTTCTTCGATAATTTGAAATGCGGCCTCCGTCGATTGGTCATGCACCGGCGCCACGGACCCGAAGTTGATTGCGTTCGACGCCCAGTTGATCGCGAACAGGATAACGAACGCCGTGCCGAACCAGGTCCAGAAGGCGCGGCGGTAGATCATGCCGATGAGGCCGGGGCCGAGCGCATAGAGAGCGATCACCCAGAGCGTCAGTAACTGTCCGCGCAGGATCGCCGGGTAGTTGGCCAGGAGGTCGGCGGCATAGTCCGCCGCCACCGCTTGAACAAAGTTTGCAGGGAAATGCCACGCCCAATACTCCGGAAGCGCGACCATCGGGAAAACGGTTAGGAGGAATACGCGCTGGTCGCGGTCGGTCACCGGCTTGTCCCAGTCGCCATTCCCGATTGCCCTCTGGAGCCTTCCGAGAAATCGCGCACTGTTCGGGTTCGCGGCCGCCTCTGAGTCGCGGTGATTGGTTGCGACGTCTCGTCCACGACGGTCAAAGAGACGGAACTCCCAGGCTCCGCCTCCGTTCACCCCGGTTCGCGCGATCACCATCAGGTTCCGGCCCGACTCGGGAATATCGCTGTGTGCCTCGGCCGTGATCAGACGAATCTCGTAGAAGGGCGTCTCGATCGCATAGGCGATGAACGCCATGACGATAGCCACAAGCATCAGCAACGGAAAGGCCCGCGAGCCCTTCTTCACGCCGCGAAGATCTTCCGCGACCTTGAGCACAGGTTCACTCGCCGTCGGTTCGCTCGATTGTGCGCGGCTCAACGTGGCCGGCTGGTCGCAAGCGTGGCCGGCGGCTTGCAGACCGTCCAATCTGGCCACTCGTAGTCCTGCGGGCCGTCGGTGTCGTCGTTGCGCACCTTCAGGTGCTCGATAATCGCGAGCCGGTCCTCGGGTGCCAGCAGCGGACCAACAATGCCGTTCGTTGGCGGGTTCTCGGGCGTCCACTTGACGTAGCCGTTGTTGAACTCGTGGCCCTTGTTGCTATTGCCGGGCAACGACGTGTCGAACGTGGCGCCGTTGGTCGCGCCCGGCAACACCAGCCCTACATGATTGGTATCGAAATCACGGCTGCCGACAAGGAACGTCGCCGGTCGTTCTGCAACCGGCGACAGCAGGTGATACAGCGTCGGCACGGAACCGTTGTGCAGGAAGGGCGGTGTCGCCCAGAGGCCCGCCAGCGGCCGTGGCCGGTATGCGGCCAGCACCTGCGGCGTATCCAATGTGCCGAAGCCGTCCCACACCGCCTGTTGTTCCCTGGTGATGCCCTGATCCTCATAGGCCTTGACGCGAATCATGGTGCCGAGATAACTGAGGGCGGCGCCGGCCGAAATGCTGGCGGGATCGATTGCCGCCAGTGACCTCACGGTCTCCTTCGCGACTTGCGCCTGCAGGCTGGCCAGCTGCTGGTCGAGGTAATCGGCGTCCGGCGACGCCTTGGTCCCTGCCGCTCGCCGCAACGCCGTCAGCTTCGCGGTGACTTGCGCGATCTGGCCATTGAGGTACGTCAGCTGCCGCTGCTTGCTGGCCTCGAACGCCGGCAGCGCGACGCGGCGCAGGTCGTCGGCTGTCAGGCCCGTCCGGGTCAGGTTGACCTTGCGGTTGTAGAAATTCATGGCTGCGTTCGGGTCGGTGCCGATCTCATCCACGCAGATGTTCTTGAGCAGCCACAAGGGTTGGTCCGGCCCCTTGAGCGGCGCGGTCACCGCCTTGAACTCAGGCTGTGCAACGAACGGTCCGTGGCAGTGGAGGCAATAGTCGTTGAACAGGGTCTTGCCGCGAGTGGCTTTGGCCTGATCGATGGGACCCAGGTACTGCTCCGACCACGTGGGTGGCTGCAACGTCTGGAGCGTCCGTTCGATCTTGTCGAGGTTCCCCAGCAATGACGAGGAGCGGAAGCGCTCGTCCGGAGGCAGGGGCCGACCGTCGCCGCCGACCAGCGCATACTTCGAGCCCACGCCCATTGCCTCACCGATATTGCGAGCCATGGGCTGGCTCACCGAGGCGTTGTATTGCACCCAGTCGAACTTCCAGATATTCCACACCGGCGGAAAACTGACCGGCGCGTCGCCGACCGAATAGTTCACCGGGTCGAGGTTCTCGGCGAACACGGCGTTGCCAATTCGTGCCAGCGCGTCGGTGCGACCAAAGCTTTCGTGCGTGGGCGACAGCTTCTTCCACCACTCGGTAAACCCGGGACCGCCGAGCGCCGCGATCACGCCACGCAGCTCCCCGTGCAACCGCAAGGAATCGCCGAGCGAGTGGTCGCCCAGCACCTTCCGGGCAAAGCGCCTGAACTTCAATGGGTTGGTCGCCGTGCTCATCATCGCGGCGATCATGTTCGGACCGAACTGGCCTGGGGCAAGCGCGGTGAACGCGTGCATCGCCTGTCCGCCGTCAATGCGGATCGCCGTGGCCTTGCCGTCGCGCGTGACGCGCAGCTGGCCCGTGTGACACGCGGCGCACGTGACGTCGAGCAACTGGTCGTTCACGTCGCGGTCGAAGTGCTTCGCAAACCCGATCGGCAACTGGTCCGGATTCGCCGGGCTCGGCTGGTCGACGATGAACCCGTAGGTGCGCATATTGTCTGGGTCGGCAAACCGCGTCTTGCCCCACGGGTTCTCGATGTTCACAAACCAGCTGTAGCGCATGCCCTTCACGCCCGCGCCCTGACCGGTGTAGTAGTAGGTCTGCCGCGACGGCGAGTCGAAGTCGGTCCCCCAGCCCTGTTCGAGATTGACGGTGTCGCTCACTTCTTCGAGCTGCAAGGCCGGACCCAGGTGGTACATCAAGTAGAACGAGAACCCGGCAATGCCGAGGACGAGCAGCAGCACCAACGCCGACACGGTCTTGAAGACCGACCGCAAGGTGATGGGCGCGCGTGAGGGCGGCGTGAGGCTGACCGGTAACAGCGCCTGACCGGGCGTGGCGTTGGCCATGCGGGCCTTGCGGCCCGCCGTCTCGGCGTACCATCGCGCGCGATTGATGCTGCCAAGCGGCCGCGTCGCGGGAGTCGAATGCTCCGTGACGTCGATGTACATCGCCGCCAACTCGTCATCGGTCAACTGCGATTTCGCGACCAGCGTGAGCCGACCGATCACGTGGAACGGCGCCTCGGCTTCCTTCCAGTCGACGCTGGCGTTTTCGATCCAGAACGAGGCGCTCCGGTGTCTCCCGCGGTACGTCATGCGTTCCGCGTCGAGCAACTGGACGGCGAAATCGAACGAGCTCATCTGCTCGTCCTCGCTCAGGTGCCGCACCAGTTCGTCGCGCAGCAAGTGCGGGCCGGTCCCAAGGGGCTGACTCGGGTTGCCCGGCGACGGCATCAGCGAATACTTGATCGCGTCGTTGGCGCCGTGACGAAACGGCACGTTGCTCCAGTAACGATCCTTCTGATACGGCGTCTGGGGCCGACGCTGTTGGCCCGCTCCCAGGCGCGCGGTTCGCAAGAACGCGATGGTGTCCCTGAACGTCATCAGCCACAGCGTCCTGAACGCGCCGGCCTTGCTTCGCGCCTGCGCCACCGAGAATTTCATGAACGAGGCAAACGCGCGCGCGTCGTTGAGCGGAAACACCGTGGCGTTGTTTAGCGAATAGTCCTGGCGGGTGGCATCGGCACCGATTGCGCCAGCGGGAATGGTCGTCGCAAACGAGACCGCCCGGACATCTTTGTTGCCATCGGGGTTTACCTGCGAGGCGGCGTTCGCGAACCGCACCGTCGCGCCGTAGCTACCCGGCTTGGCATACGGACCTTGGGCAAGCCTGGCGGCGAGCGCGGGATCGCTCATTGTCATGCTGAGGTCGAACACATCGAAAGTCGCGCGCGCACCGACACCCTTGGTGTGCGTGCCGCGGCCGAGCGGCCGGCCCTGGTGGGCGGCCTTCTCGGCCTGAACGGTGAGGATGTCCTTGACGATCTCCGCGATGTCGGCATCTTCCGACGGCCGCTTCTTCTCGAAGTTCACCATGTTAGTCATCCAATCTCGGACAAAATTGTCCGGGCCGAAACCAAGTCCGCCGTATCGTGCCCTTCGACAAACCACTCGTATACCGGTGCCAGTACGGCGCGCGCGTCCGGAGCGCGTCCGTGGTCTTTCATCAGCTTCGCGAGCCCGGTGGCGGCGCGCAGTTCGAATGACTTCGCCTGCTGCGCCCGCGCGTGGCCGAGCGCAGCCTGCAAGCACGCTTCGGCGCCGGCGTCGTTACCGGCGAGCCTCAGCAGCTCGCCGCGGGTGCGATGCAGCTCGGCATCAAAACCGTGCTGATGTGACTGCTCGACAAACGCAAAGCCTTCATCGATAGCGGTCAGTCCGTCCTGCGCCCGGCCGGCGCGGTGGTAAGCCTCGGCCAGGAACGACAGAAACATCGTGCGGGCGACACCGGCTCGCAAGGACTTCAGCGTGCGCAGGGCCTGCTCCAGATCGGCGATCCCCTCAGGTGTCTGGCCGGCCAGCGACAACGCCGCGCCACGAAAGCCACGCGCCCATTCCGCTTCCTGCACGAGCGAATATTCCTTGCAAAGCGCGATGGCCTCGTCGGTCAACTTGATCGCCGCGCCGGTCTCGCCGCGATAGACATGAATACCGCCGGCGATCAACTGCGCAAACACTTGCGTCACGGGCTCCCGCTGGAATCGCCCGATCGCCAGGGTCTCGTTGTTGCGCGCCAGCGCGCGATCGGGGTACCCCAGGGCGAACAGCGGACGGCTCGACATCGGTCTGGCATACATGCCGGGGTCGGCGCCGTAGATCGCCGAGTAGGTCGTGTGCTTGGCGGGGTCGTGGCGCGCGAGCGACTGCTCCAACAGCCGATGGGCCTCGACGAAGTCGCCCATGAATTCCAGCGCCACGCCCGAAACGTGGTCGGCGGCCATCCGGTAGGCATCGTTGCCCGACTTCTCGGCCTGGGCCCTGAGTTCGGTGTTCTGATCGCGCACGAGCGCCATGTCGCCGCGAATCATGCTGAAGAAATTGAGATTCCAAAGCACCGGAAACAGCTGCGGCGGGTCCTGCATCTGGTGGCACAGTTCTCGGGCCCGCGCAAACGTCGGCTCGAGCTGCGCGGCCGCCCATCCCTTGACCATCCGCAGCGACGTGCCACGCGTCAGCTGCAGGCCCAGTTCCAGCTGTTGCCGCTCGGGGCCGTCGGGAAGTGCCCGCAGTCCGGCCAGGCCGCGATCGGCCAGCGACAGGGCCTCGCCGAAACCAAAGAGCGCGACGGCGCGTTGTGCAGCGACGTAGAAATACTGGGCGGCGGCGGCAAACTCGCGCGCCGTTTCGTACAACACCGCGAGGTGGCCGGCAATGCTCGGCGCATCCTCGCCGTAATGCTGCACCAGCGACTTGACGATGCGGCCGCTGAGGGCAATGCGGCGGCGTGGCTGCAGCGAGGCATACAGCACGTTCTGATACAGGACATGGACGAACTGATACTTCAGGGTGAGCGTGCGATCGGAGAACTCGTGCTCGTCGCCACGCTTGACGAACACATGGACGCGCTCCAGCACGGCGAGGCGATCCTCCACTTCGGCCGGGTCCATCTCCACCGCTTCGGCCACGGTGTTCGAATCAAACTCGTGGCCTTGTACGCTGGCGGCCAACAGCAGTTCGCGATCCTTCTCGTCCACCCGTTCGATCTTGCGGGTCACCATGCCGCGCACCGATTGCGGCAGATCGCGAGCCTCGCCCGGCAGGGTCTGGGCAATCCGCCACGCCCCATCCCGCTCGACGATGCCGCCAGTATCGCGGATGTAGCGCACGAGGTCGGCCATGAACAGCGGGCTGCCCTCGGTCTTGGCGTGAATCCCCTGCGCGAAATCCGGCGGGAACTGGTGGCCGGGAAACTGCAGCGACAGGTAGCGATCCACGTCCGCCGGTGCCAGGAACTTCAGCGCCACTTCCTCGAACAAGCCGCGCGACTGCAAGTCGCTCTTGATGCCGACAAACGCGTGCTTGACCAGTTCCATGTCCGACGGCCGATAGCTCGTCACCACCATCAGCCGCAGGTCTGCGAACCGGCTGGCGAGATAGTTCAGGAGGTCAACCGTCGAGACATCCGCCCAATGGAGATCCTCGATCACCAGGACCAGCGGCTGCGCGCGCGACAACTCCTGTAGCAACGCGCCAAACTCGCGCTTCATGCGCTCCTGCGACGGCGCCGGCCCAGACTCGCGGAGCCGTCCCACCATCGATTCTTCGACCGTCCGCGTGGCCACCTGGACGTACCAGGTCGGCGCCACCGAACGCACGACGGCGTCGAGTGAGGCGCCGACTGTGCGGTGAAGCAGGCTGTCGAATGCTTCGAGCACCGGCAGGTAAGCCTCGGCCCCGGCCAGACTTTCTGAGCAACGCCCGCGGGCGATCGTCACGCGTTCGCCGCGAATGGCCAGATCGGTGAGGAAGTCGTCGATGACGGTCGTCTTGCCGATGCCGGGTTCACCGGTGACCGCCATGATCAGACTGCGGCCGGCCTTGACGCGCGAAAACGCTTGCCAGAGCTGCGTTCGCTCGGCCTCACGACCGACGTTGGCGGCTCGAGCTGCGGTCTGCTCGGGCGAAATCTCGGCGCTGCTCGAAATGCCCTGCATCGCGGTTAGCTGGCGCTCGACCTCAGGCGCCGACGGACGGCGCGCCGGATCCTTGTCGAGCATCTGCTGCACAAGATCATCGAGCGCCCGCGGCACCGATGGATTGACGCGGCCCATCGGCACCGGCTGGTCCGAAATGATGCTGGTCAGGATCGCCATGTGCGTGGAGGCGATGAACGGCCGCCGGCCGGCGGCCATCTCGTAGAGCACCACGCCGAGGGCGAACACGTCGATCGGCGAACCCGTCGGCAGGCCCTTGGCTTGTTCCGGCGCCATGTACGAAGGCGTGCCGAGCAGCGTGCCCGGAGCGGTGTCGAGATTGGTGCGTGTGGTTTGCTCCCCGGTGCCGGTCTCGGTGCTGGTCTCGGTCTGGTGCGCCAGGCCGAAGTCGAGCACCTTCACGTAGCCGTCGGCGCGCACCATGATGTTCTCGGGCTTGACGTCCCGGTGCACGATGCCGGCGGCATGCGCTGCCGACAATGCCTTGGCGATCTGGCCGCCAATCTCCACCGTCTTGGCGGGCAGCAGCGCCTGCGTCAGCAGCGACCGCAGGGTGTGGCCGACGATGAATTCCTGAACGATGAAGTGCTCACCCGACGGGGTCTCGCCGACCTCGTGGATGATGACGATGTTCGGGTGGTTCAGCGCGGAGGCCGCGCGCGCCTCTCGCAAGAACCGCTGGACCGAGACCTCGTCACCTTCGCTCCCGCTACGCAGCATTTTGATGGCCACCGAGCGATTGAGCCGGGTGTCAAAGGCGCGAAACACCTCGCCCATGCCGCCTTGCCCGATCTTCTCGTCCAGACGATATGGTCCAACGCTGCTTATGGTCATCAGTTGGGGGGCGCTCTTCAGACGCAGGCGCATAGTAGCAGCCGAGCTTGACCGTGTATACTCCCGCCACAAGTGGCCGAACCGGACGCTCCACTAGGATGGCCCCAGGTGCTCGAGGAAGAATTCGAGGCCCTGCGAGGGCCCTTGTCGGCGGATCAGCGCGATGACATCCATCGCGCGATTCACCAACATTCCGACCCGACCAGCGCCTTGTGTTTGTCGGGCGGAGGCGTGCGCAGTGGAACCTTCGCCCTCGGTGTGCTTCAGGGCCTGGCGCATCTGGGCATCCTCGGCAAGTTCGACTACTTGTCGACCGTCTCCGGCGGCGGCTACATCGGCGGGTGGCTGAGCGCCTGGCTGCAGCGCGCCGGACCTGAAGGCCGCGAGCGTGCCTTGCGCTCGCTCGACCCGGCACAGGCGGCCATCGTCACCGGGCGCATCGAGGCGGCGCCGGTCGACTACCTGCGCCGCTCCTGCAAGTACCTCGCCCCGACCGGCGGGCCACTCTCAGCCGACTTTTGGACGCTGCTGGCGACGATGGGCCGCAACCTGTTTCTCAACTGGCTTGTGATCCTGCCTCTGGTCGCGGCGACCCTGCTGATTCCTCGCATCAGCTTCGGGACTGTCTCTTATACACATCTGACGCTGCCGACG
>ENA-ORBV01004635-ORBV01004635.1-microbial-mat-metagenome-genome-assembly--contig:-NODE-4635-length-26135-cov-8.947809_pt1 | contig 26135 bp, 24 predicted proteins | sample MGYA00237777_ERZ505514 | MGnify/ENA primary metagenome ERZ505514 (study PRJEB26160, sample SAMN06269048) | microbial mat metagenome | isolation source: Oligotrophic lake microbial mat | place... | reverse complement strand
GTAGCGTGTGTAGAGCGGCTGCACCTGTGTGCGCGGTTCGGGGAGCTGTGGCGCGCGGGCGCCGAGCTCACGCTGCTTGAGGATCAATGGAGCCTCCTTCAGCCTGCTTGCGCTGGCTGCATAGCCCTGGAAGGCCAGGACGCCCTGTGGTACAGTGTAGACAGTGATCGCCCTCAGCATACCACTTACGTCTAGCTTTTGCTAGCTGCAAGAGCGCAACCTCACGTTATGTTCCAACACCTCCCACGCCTGCTCTTCGCGCTATTCGCGTCCTTCGCGTTCGCGCCCTTCGCGGCATCATTCGCGCCGTTCGTGCTCCAGACGCCCTTCGCGGCATCATTCGCGCCGTTCGTGCTCCAGACGTCCCCGCCTCAGGCCGACGCCTTCCTCGCCACGCAGGCCACCGCGCTGCTGCCCGAGCAGGCGGGCGAGCTTGCGCGCGCCGCCGCGTGGGATCGCTACACGATCAGCGCCGCCCTCAGCCCCGCCGACCTTTCCGTGCGCGGCCTGGCCCGCGTAGAGCTGACGAATCGCTCCACCGCGCCCTACGAGCGTGTCTACTTCCACCTCTACCCCAACCACCCCGACTTCGGCGGGCGGCTCGATGTGCTTGGCGCCACGGTCGACGGTCAGCCTGTGCGCTCTGGCGTGGAGCAGGGCGACACGCTGATCTGGCTCGCGCTGCCGCAGCCGCTGGCCCCCGGCGCACAGGCCCGCGTGGAGCTGAGCTTTCGGGCCACGACGCCCCGCAACGCCAGTGCCAAAAGCTTCGGCGCCTTCAACTTCGAGCGCGGCCTCTGGTCTATGGCCAACTTCTACCCCGTGCTCGCGCGCCACTTCGCCGCTACCGGCTGGGATCGGCGCCCCATTGAGAGCCGGGGCGACTTCACCGTTACCGACACGGCGCTCTACGACGTGACGATCGATGCGCCCGCCGGCTGGACATTGGTGACGACGGGCGCCCGCGTGAGCGCGACGACCGCAGGCGCCGGGGTGCGCCGCGAGCGCTTTGTGAGCGGGCCGCAGCGCGAGTTCTACCTCGGCGCCACCCAGGGGCTCGACCAGGCGAGCTCTGTGGTGGATGGCACCCGCGTGGTGAGCCACTACCAGCCAGGCAACGCGGCGGCGGGCCGCAGGGCGCTCCAGGTTGGCGAGCAGTCGCTGCGCGCCTTCAACGCCCGCTTTGGGCGCTACCCGCTTGCCGAGCTGGAGATCGTGCAGGGCGCGATGACCAGCTTCCTCGGCATGGAGTACCCCGGCGTGGTGCTGATCGAGCAGAAGCTGTACGACAACAACGGGCGCGGCCTGGAGACCACGGTGGTCCACGAGGTTGCGCACCAGTGGTGGTACAGCCAGGTAGGCAACGACGCCCAGGGTGAGCCCTGGCTCGACGAGGGCTTCGCCAGCTACTCCCAGGTTGTCTACTACGAGGCGCTCAAGCAGCCCGAGCTGGCCCAGGCCGAGCTGAACGCCTTCCGCGACATGTACCGTAATCTGCGCACGGGGCGCCGCGACGCGCCGCTCGGCTCGGCGCCCACGCAGCTACGCGGCAATTACGTGCCGGTGATCTACGCCAAAGGCGCGCTCTTCTTCCAGGCTCTGCGCGCCCAAATCGGCGATGCCGCCTTCGACCGCTTCCTGAAGGGGTACTACAGCGCTGGCCGCTTCCGCGAGATCGCCGGCCCCGACCTGCTGCGCGCCGCCGAGAGCGCCTGCGTCTGCGAGCTCGATAGCTTCTATAAGGACTGGGTGCTCACCGCAGCGCCTGTGCCCATCCCGTAGCAGGAGTCAGTGTACAGGAGTCAGGAGTCAGTTTGCAGGGGGCAGGAATCAGTTTGCAGGATGACTGCCGCTCGGCCCGGCCACCAGCAACACCTGACCAGCCTCGGCCGCAAGCTCAATCCCGCTCACGACAGGCTCGCTCGCCGTGCGGTAGCGAAAGCTGAGCTGCTCGATGCTGAGGGCCGGGCTATCTGATGCTGGGTTGGCTGGCGCGTCAAGCGGCGCTCACGCCTGATCCGGGCCTTCGCGGCGCCGGGCAAGCGCCGTGCGGCCAATCAGGCTGAGGGCGAGGTCGTCCTGGGGCGGGTTGAAGAGGCCAGCGCGGGCATCGCGGAAGTAGCGCTCCAGTGGCAGGGCGCGGGTGAGGCCGAAGCCGCCGGCCACGCGCAGCGCCGTCTCGGTGGCGGCGCAGGCGGCGTTGGTGGCGAGGTACTTGGCGGCGGCAACCTGCGGCCCCAGGCCGCCCCGCAGCTCGGGGCGCGCAACCCAGTCGTGCGCCGCGTCGTAGAGCACCGCGCGCGCCGCGTCCAGACTCACCTGCATCTGGCCGACCCACTGCTGGATGTGAGCGAGCTCGGCGATTGAGCCACCCTTGAGCGAGGGCGGGTAGCGCGTGTTCGCATAGTCGCAGGCGCCGTCGCAGGCGGCCTGCCCGATCCCAAGGTACACGGCGGTGATGCTCAGGCTCCAGCCGCTGATGCCGGGCTGCTGCCCAGGCACGGCGGGCGCGCCGATCGGCTTGCGGCCCACCAGCCAGCCGTCGGGCACAAACACATCTTCAAAGTAAAGATCATCGTTGCCGGCAGTGCGCATGCTCAGGCTGTCGCCCCAGGTAGCCTCCAGACGCACGCCGGGTGTGTCGCCGCGCACAATGGCGCTGGCCGTCTCGCCCTGCGGCGCGGCCTCGCTTGGCGGCAGCGCAACGCCCACCAGCATAAAGCGCAGGGCGGGGCCGCCCGTGGCGAAGATCTTGTGGCCGCTGACGCGCCAGCCGCCGGGCGCTGGCGTGGCCGTGGTGCGCGGGGTGCCGCCACGCGAGATGCTGCCAAGCTCTGGCTCGGTGACGACGGAGTTGATCAGGCCACCCTCGGTGGCGAGGCTGCGGCAGACGCTGGCGAACAGCGGCTCGGGCCAGCTGCGCTCCTCGGCGAGGCGCCCGATCAGCTGCACCAGCATGCCAGCGGTGAGCGCGGTGGCGCCATCACCACGGGCGAGCTGCTCCTGGGCGAGCACGAGCTCGAACAGGTCGGCGCCCGCGCCGCCGTACTCAGTGGGAATGGCGAGGCGCAGGTAGCCGGACTCGTGCAGATCCACATAGCTGGCGTGCGGAAAGCTGCCATCGCGGTCGTGGGCGGCGGCGCGCTCGGCGTTGCGCGTGGCCAGGGCGTGCGCGAGGGCGATGGTGCGCCGCTGGCGCGGCGTAAGCTCAGGGAGCAGCATGGGGGGTGTGCGGGGCTGTCGGCGGGGCGACAGATCCATAGGGCTAGTACACGTGGGCACACTGTAGTTTAGCGCTGCCCGGGTGCGCTTGTCAAAGCAAGTTTGGCGCGTGTAGGGCTACGTCATGGTGGGCGCTGTTGCCAGAACCCGGCGGGTGAACCCGCAGCGACCGGGCCTGCGGCCGCGCGTCGGCCTGCGCCGACGCGTCCAGACCCGCCCGCGCAGGCGGGCGCCCGGCGCAGCGCGCCACCATGGCGCGCGTTCACGCGCCCGCCTGCCGCCAATGACGTAGCCCTATGGCGCGTGGGTGTTGCAGGGCTCACGCCCATCACGCGATCGCCTGGCGCCACGAAGCTCTTACGCCGTACCCGCCACCGTTGTGGCCAGCACTTGGGCGGCGCCCGCCGCGCGCAGTGCGGCCTCGACGGCGGGGCGCGTCTGCGGCGTTACGAGGGCGAGCATCACGCCGCCCCAGCCCGCGCCAGAGAGCTTAGCGCCCAGCGCCCCCGCCGCCCGCGCCGCCGCCACCAGCCGCTCTAGCTCGGGCGACGAGACGCCGAGCTGCTCCAGCAGGCGCTGGTTGCTGTCGAGCAGCCGGCCGAGCAGGGCGCTGTCGCCTGTGGCCAGCGCGATGCGCGCCTGGGCCACCAGCGCGCCGATGGCGTCGAAGCGCGCCTCGTAGACGGCGGGCTCGGCCTGCCAGCGCTCGCGCACGGCGCCCACCGGCAGCAGGGTGGCGCTGCGCACCCCGGTATCGCCAACCAGCAGCGTGAGCGGCGCACCGATGGCGATGGGCTCGATCAGGGGCGCGGGCTGGCGCCGCTCGAACCAGATCGCCTGCTCGAAGGCCACCACGGTGTTGTCGATCCCGCTCGGGGTGCCGTGGTAGCGCCGCTCGCTGGCGTACACCAGCTCGGCCAGCTGGGCGGGCGCAAGCGCCACGCCGGCCCAGGCCGCCAGGGCGCGCGCCAGCGCCGTGCCAAGCGCGGCGCCGCTGCCCATGCCGCTGGCGATCGGGATCGCCGAGCGCAGCGTGAGCGTGAGGTTGGCTGTGGGGCGCCCAAGATAGGCGAGCGTCGCCAGGGCCAGCTCGCTCAGCGGGTGCTCCGGGTTGGCGGCCACATCCCAGGCGCCACCAAGATCGGCGGCCACCAGGCGCAGCCCAGCGCCGGGCGCGGCGGGCTCCACGCTGGCGCAGGCGCGCAGATCGGCCAGCGGCAGGGCGATGGCGGGCCGACCGTAGACTACGGCGTGCTCGCCGCAGAGGATCAGCTTGGCGGGGGCGGAGGCGGTCGTCACAAGAATGCAAAATGCAAAATGCAAAATGCAAAAACCGCGCAGTATGATCGAAGGGCTGCCGGTTGCACGGTGACTCTTGAAGTGAGCATCACTCCCACTCGATCGTGGCGGGCGGCTTGGACGAGATGTCGTAGACCACGCGGTTCACGCCGGGCACCTCGTTGACGATGCGGCTGCTCACCTTTGCGAGCAAATCGTAGGGCAGCCTGGCCCAGTCGGCGGTCATGTAGTCCTCGGTGGTGATGGCGCGCAGGGCGAGCGTGTCGGCGTAGGTGCGGCCGTCGCCCATCACGCCCACGCTCTGCACGGGCAGCAGCACGACGAAGGCCTGCTGCGATGTGCGGTAGAGCCCGGCGGCGCGCAGCTCGTCGAGAAAGATCGCGTCGGCGCGGCGCAGCGTCTCCAGGCGCTCAACAGTGATGGGGCCGATCAGCCGCACGGCCAGGCCGGGGCCGGGGAAGGGGTGGCGCCAGACCCACTCCTCGGGCAGGCCGAGCTCCAGCCCGGCGGCGCGCACCTCGTCCTTGAACATGTAGCGCAGCGGCTCCACCAGCTGCAGCTGCATGTCGGCGGGCAGGCCGCCGACGTTGTGGTGCGTCTTGATCGTCACGCCTTTGGTGCGGTCGGGGGCGCTAGACTCGATCACATCGGGGTAGAGTGTGCCCTGGGCGAGGAACTTCGCGTCGCCGAGGCTGCGCGCCTCACGCTCGAAGATGCGCACAAACTTCTCGCCGATAATCTTGCGCTTGCGCTCGGGGTCGGCCACGCCCTCCAGGGCGCCCAGAAACTCCTCGCGGGCGTCGACCGCCACCAGCGGGATCTGAAAATGCTCGCGGAAGGTGGCGATCACCTGCTCGGCCTCGCCCTGGCGCAGCAGCCCGTTGTCCACAAACACGCAGCTCAGGCGCTCGCCAATGGCCTGGTGGATGATCAGGGCGGCCACAGCCGAGTCGACGCCGCCGGAGAGCGCGCAGATCACGCGGCCCGTGGGGCCAACCCGCAAGCGCACGCGCTCCACGGCCTCGGCCACAAACTCGGCGGGGCGCCAGTCGGGGGTGGCGCCGCAGATCGCGAAGAGGAAGTTGCGCAGCACGGCGCGGCCGTTGGCGGTGTGGACAACCTCGGGGTGAAACTGCACCCCATACCAGCGGCGCGCGTCGTCGGCCATGGCGGCGTAGGGCGTTGCGGGGTTGGCGGCGATGGCGTGGAAGCCGGGCGGCATAGCTTCGATCCGGTCGCCGTGGCTCATCCAGACGAGCTGGCGCTGGGGCGTGCCCTCGAACAGCGCGCTCGGGGCGATCAGCGCAATCTCGGCGGGGCCGAACTCGCGCCGCTCAGGGCTGAGCACCTGGCCGCCGAGGCTCTGGCTCATCAGCTGCATGCCGTAGCAGATGCCGAGGGCGGGCAGGCCGGCGCCGGGGAGCCAGGCGGGCATGCCGGCGGCGCCCTGGGCGTAGACACTGGCGGCGCCGCCAGACAGAATGATCCCGACGGGGTTGAGGGCGCGCACCTGGGCCTCGGGCGCATCGTGGGGCAGCAGCTCGCTGTAGACGCCAAGCTCGCGGATGCGGCGCACGATCAGCTGGGCCGTCTGGGAGCCGAAGTCGAGCACGGGCACGCTCTGGTGCGACACACGAAGCTCCTTCGATGTACTGCTGTGCAGCCTGCGATCAGTGCTGTTCGGCCTGCGATCCGCCACGGGGTCATTATAAGCGACATGGCCGACTACAAACAGAATTGGTCTTATAATGCCAGGGCGGATGCAACGTCCCGAGCCAAGGCCAGTTGGGGCTAAAAATAGGCCGGAAATCTGCGTCATCTGCGGATAAAGCGCCCGGTGGTCGGCCTTGCTCGTGTCAAGCCGTTCCCTCGGGTGCTTTGCGTATGACTGGGTGGCAGGGTATACTGCGTTCAGATGCCAAGCTCACGCAAAGGGTAGCGGTATGACGACTGATGCCCAGACAAGCGACCTGCGCATGATCCGTGCGGTCGATGGACTCGATCTGGCCCTTCTGCCCCTCCAGGGCCTGTGGAGCGTCGAGCAATACCTCAAGCTGACCAACCAGACGAATCATCTCATCGAGTTTACGGATGGGGTTATTGAGGTGCTCCCGATGCCGACGCGCGATCATCAGGTCATCTTGGCCTTCCTGTATGAACTGCTGCTGCTGCTGCTTCGGCCACAGGGTGGGAAGGTGCTTTTTGCCCCACTCCGGCTTCAGGTGCGGCCCGGCAAGTTTCGTGAGCCAGACCTGCTTGTCCTACGTAATGCCGATGACCCACGCAATCAGAATGACTATTGGCTTGGGGCGGATCTCGTGATCGAAATCGTTAGCCCTGACCGGCCGACCCGCGATACGCAGGAGAAACCGCTCGATTACGCCGAGGCAGGCATCCCCGAGTACTGGATCTGCAATCCGCTCAACGCCACGATCACCGTGCTGGTACTTGAAGGCGCGTCTTACGTTGAGCACGGCGTCTTCCATCGTGGAGGCCGGGCCACCTCTCGGCTCCTTGATGGTTTCAGCGTGAGTGTGGACGAGGTGCTCGATGCCAAATAGGCACGCGGAACGCTTTACACGCCCAGTGAGGCCTCACAGCATGCGTCCTCGACCGTTCCGGCGATAGTGCGCATTATCAAACAGCAGCCGCCTGGCTGCTGTTTTGCTTGCTCACTGCTACCGCGTTCACGATGCTACAGCATAGTGACCGTTTCGTGGTGGTTCACAGCCCTTCACGACTTCGTGATCCAAAGGGCTCGGCTTACCCCGTGGGCACAAGCCAGAGGCGCGGCGGCGAGAACGCAAGCACGCGCTCGGCGGGGGACTCAGGGGCGTCGGCGGAAAAAGTAGGCGTGATGACGACCGAGTTATCGCCGCCGTACTGGTTCGGCGCATAGGCGTCGGCCTGCCAGTCGTTATGCCACTCGCTGCCATTGAGCAGGTAGCGATATTGATAGGCGCAGCCCGCATCTAGCTCGACCGTAACCATCCAGCCGCTCTCGCTCTGGCGCAAGGGGGTGGCGCGCTCGTCCCAGCCATTGAAGTCGCCAACAACATAGATGCTATCGGCCCAGATTGCGGCGGGCATGGCAAACGTCACCCGCACCTTGCCGCTGCGGCACGACCGCTTGGTGATCATCGCGAAACTCCTTTGTCGCGCGGCGCCAACCTCGTTGTGGGCGCCTACAGGCAAAGTATAGCATAGGCGCTAAATAGCCGATAGCCGATAGCCGATAGCCGATAAGGCATGGCATCTCGGCTGGCCGGGGCACAACCGCCTCACATGCGGCCCGCGCAAGCCGCATGGGTTTGATACAATAGCGGAGTGCTCGCATTCGCCCGCCTCGCGCTTCGCGCCGAAGCGGGGCGCTCATCTGCAATCTGCTCCAGGAGGCCCGCTTGTCGCCGCAGCTCGTCGCCCTCAGCGGGCCCCTCGCAGGCCGAGGTTTCCCGCTAGGCAGCGCCACCCTCTCCTTCGGGCGCACTCCCGACAACGACGTTGTGATCGCCAGCCCGCTCGCCTCGCGCCGCCACGCGGAGCTGCGCGCCGAGGGTGGTCGGTACGTGCTCTACGATCTGGGCAGCTCCAACGGCACGCTGCTCAATGGCCAGCGCGTGCAGGCCCAGCCCCTACGCCCCGGCGACATCATTCAGATTGGCGACGAGCAGTTCCGCTTCGAGGCGCCCGTGGCCGCGCAGCCGCTCCCCGCCAGCGATGCCCCGACGGCTATCCCCGGCATTCTGCCGCCCGCCCAGCCACTCTATCCGGCCCAGCAGCCGCTCCCGGCCCAGCAGCCGCTCCCGCCCCAGCCGTTCCAGCCGCTCCCACCGTCGCTCGCCCCCACAACCGCCAGCCCGCGCCGCTCGCGCCTGCCGCTGATCCTCGGCGTGCTCGGCCTACTCAGCTGCGTGCTTGTGTCCGGCCTGGTTGGCGGGGTCTTCCTGCTCACACGCGGGGGCGACATTCTGCCCGACGCCACCGGCGTAAGCTTTAGCGACGCCACGCCCGCAGGCCCCGCCCCCACGCGCGCTCCCGTCGCCAATGTTAGCGCCGCCAAGTGGACGGTGCTGGTCTACCTTGATGGCGACAACAACCTGGAGCCCGACGCCCTCACCGACTTCCGCGAGATGGCCACGGTCGGCTCCAGCGACGAGCTCAAGATCGTGGTGCAGCTCGACCGGATCAGCTCACGCGAGGAGTGGGACGACAGCTCGGCCGGCGACTGGGACGGCACCAAGCGCTTTCTGGTGGAGCGCGGCATGGAGCCCGACGAGGCTGCGGCGCTTGAGGATCTGGGCGAGCAGAACATGGGCGACGCTGCCACGCTCGCCGATTTTGTGGCCTGGGGCGTGCAGATGTACCCCGCCGAGCGCTACGCCCTGATCATCTGGGACCACGGCGCCTCGTGGCTTGGCGTTGCCAGCGACGACACCAACGACGGCGACACGCTCTCGCTCCCAGAGCTCAGCTCCGCCCTGGAGACGGCCCGCGAGCGCAGCGGCTACGGTACGCTCGACCTGATCGGCTTCGACGCCTGCCTCATGGGCCAGCTCGACGTGCTCAAGGCGGTCGAGCCATACGGCCAGGTGGCGGTGGCCTCCGCCGAGCTGGAGCCAAACGAGGGCTGGGCCTGGGATGTCTGGCTGGAGGCGCTTGCCGCCGACCCCGACCAGGACGCCGTCGCCATCGCCCCGGTGATTGTGGAGAGCTACATCGCCTCGTTCGAGGCGAGCGGCGAGAGCGACGTGACGCTCTCCGCCTTCGACCTCACCCAGATCGGCGCGGTGAGCGAGCGGCTCGACGAGCTGACCGGCGCGATGCTCGACGGCATGGGCGCGAACTACAACGCCATCGCTCAGGCCCGCTCGTTTGCCGACGTGTACGCCCCCAGCTACCCCGAGGAGTTCAACGCGGTAGACCTGGGCCACTTCGCGCAGCTGCTGCCCGAGCAGGGCGCAGACGACGAGGTGGTGCGCGCCGCCGCAGCTCTGGAGCGTGCGATCAGCCAGGCCCGCATCGCCAACGGTGCGGGCAGCTACCATCGCAACAGCAGCGGCCTCTCGATCTACTTCCCGCTGGTGGAGGAGCTGTACATCGACGAGTACGAGCGCGGCTCGCCGCTGCCGCGCCTCACCCGCTGGGCCGACTTCCTCAAGGCCTTCTACGGCGCCGAGGCCAGCGCCATCACCCAGCCCGGCATCGCCGAGCTCCAGGTGAGCGACAGCACGGTCAGCGTCAACAGCCCCGTCAGCCTCACCGGCACCGTCTCCGGCGAGGACATCGCCTACGTCTTCTCGTTCATCGGCATCGCCAACGCCAGCCGCGACACGGTGGACTTAATCTCGGTGGACTTTATCTACCCCCCCGGCGCCGCGCCCAACGGCGATGCGCCAAACTGGGAGGCAGGATCATACGACCTGCGGCTGGAGTGGGACGCCACAAACTGGTATCTGAGCAATGGCAGCGAGCAGATCGAGGCGCTGCTTGGCCCGGTGAAGTACGGCGGCAGCTTCTACGGCGTGGAGGGCGTCTACACCTCCGCCGCCACTGGCGAAAAGATCGACGCGGGCCTGATCTTCAACGTGAGCCAGGGCCAGGGCACGCTCGCGCGCATCTGGGGCTTCCCACGCGGCAGCGACAACCAGGAGGCGCAGCCTTACGAGCTGCTTCCGACTGCGGGCGACAGCTTCACCGCCTTTACGCGCTCCTACACCGACGCAGGTGGCGAGCTGAAGGCCGGCCGCGTGGAGGGCCAGACGATCACGTTTGGCGAGCAGCCGCTGACCGCGAGCCTGGGCGGCACGACGAGCGGCGACTACGTGATGGGCTTCCTGGTGCGCGACATCGCGGGCGGCTTCTCGTACGACTTTGTCGACGTGACGGTGGACAACAGCGGCGCGAACAACGCGCCGGTGCCGCCAAGCGGCGTGTCCGGCCCCGGCTCGCAGCCCGGCTACCTGGCCTACAACAACGCCAAGCTCGGCTTTCGCCTGGAGCACCCAGAGGCGTGGACGGCCTTCGACACCGGGCGCGAGAAGCTGGTTTTCTATGACGAGAGCGCCGCAGACGGCGTCTACTTTAACGTGGATGTGTACACGCTGGGGCTGGATGAGCAGGCCGCCAACAGCGACATCCTGCGCCAGCTGATCGAGCTCGCCACGGAGACAGCGGAGGGCGAGCTGCGCGCCGAGGAGCTAGATTTCCCGATCGCCGGGCGCACTGGGCGCAAAATCGAGTATGTTTATCGCAACCAGAGCGGCGAGCTAAGCTACGTGGTAGCCATCGCGGCAACAAGCCCCACCAGCGGGCGCACCTACCTGATAACGACCGAGGCGCCCGAGGCCGCGTTCGACGCGCAGCTCAAGACCTTTAACACAATGCTTAGGACACTGGAGATCGACTGATGAAATTCTCTGACATGTTTAGCACGGCCCTGGAGAACCTGGGTCGGCGCAAGGTGCGCACGGTGCTCACCTCCACCGGCGTGATCGTCGGGATTCTTACGATTGTTACGATGGTGTCGCTTGGCGTAGGCGTGCAGCAGGAGGTGCGGGCACAGTTCGCCGCCCTTGGGCTGGAGAACGTGTTCGTGCGGCCGGGCGAGGCCACCGAGCGCGACTTCTTCACCCAGTTTGGGCTGCCTGAGCGCGAGCAGCCGATCACGCCAGAGGTGCTGGCGGCCTGGGAGCAGCTGCCGAATGTCAAGGGCGTCACGGCGCAGATCACGCTGGACGGTGTGACGACGCTGCTGGAGCTGCCGGGCGGCGAGCTGGCGCCCGTGCGGGTGACGGGGCTGGACGTATTTCCAAACCCCTTCCGCACACCCGCCGTGGCATTGGCGGGAAACATCACCCCAGTGGAGCAGGCGGGCACCGTGGTGATTGCGGCGGGCGCGCTGCCACGCGGGGTGCAGGCCGAGGCGCTGGCGGGCCAGGAGCTGGCGATTGTGCTGAGCAGCCCGCGCGGCGAGAGCCAGCGCTTCCCGGTGCGCGTGGCGGGCGTAAGCGATCTGGACGAGAATGAGGTGCAGGCGTCGGCCGCCGACATGGCCGCCATGAAGTCGTGGTGGTTCAACACGCCGAGCTACCTGGAGAGCCAGGGCTACGATCTGGCCGTGATCCAGGCCGAGGATGTGCAGGCGGCGGCGGGGCTGGTGCGCAGCTTCCGCACCGACGGCTACCGCGTGCAGTCGCTAGAGCTGATTCTAGACCAGGCGAACCGCGTCTTCGCCGTGATCAACGTGATGCTAGCCTCGGTGGGCGGGCTGGCGCTGTTCGTGGCCTGCCTTGGCATCGTGAACACAATGATCATGGCGATCTACGAGCGCACGCGCGAGATCGGCACGCTCAAGGCAATCGGCGCCTCTCGCGGGGATATTCGGGGGCTGTTTATGCTGGAGGCGGGCATGATCGGGCTGCTCGGCGGCGTGGTTGGCATCGTGGGGGGCTGGGCGCTGGGGCTGCTGCTGAACCAGGTGATCGCCTGGTATATTGAGCAGGAGCAGCTGCCGATCGCGGCGACCTTCTTCGTGACACCGTGGTGGCTCGTGCTGGCGGCCCTGGCCTTCGCGGCCCTGGTGGGCGTGGTGGCGGGGGTCTACCCGGCGGCGCGGGCCGCCCGACTCGACCCGCTGGTGGCGCTGCGCTACGAGTAGCAGAGCAAGGGAACAGGGAACAGGGGACAGGGGACAGGGTAGCGCAGCGCGCAGCGCGCAGCGCGCAGAGGGCGCAGAGGGCAGAAGGGACAGCCTACGCGCGGCACGGCTTTTGCATTACCGCTAGTACACCTCGGCGTACATAGCTTTACGGTTTGAAGCGGGCTTTAGCCCGCCACAATGCGGCGTTCGCCGTAGGCGAACTTACGCTTTAGCGTACTAGAGAGGACACGAGGGGATGTCGCACCCCGTCAGCGCGTTTCTTGGCAGGTTGCGCAGCGCGGACCCGAGCGTGGCGCGTGGCTACTATACGCCTGTCACCATCGGGCAGCTCGCCCAGAGCCTGAGCCGGATCACTTTTGGCGCCCCCGGCGGGGCACTACTGGTGGTAGAGGGCGAGCAGCCGCGTGCCTGGACTGAAGTGGCACTGCGCGGGGCCGTCGGGCCGGTGCGGCGCATCACGCTGCCCGCCGCCCCCGCGCCCGGCCCCGGCTTCGTCCTGATCGGCCTTGGCCCCGAGCTGGGCTACGTAGTCGTGGCCACGCCAACTGACCCAAGCGTCGAGATGGACGAGACCACGCGGCTGCACGATACGTACTGGAGCCTCGACCCTGGCTATGTGGGAAGCCTGGTGGCCCTTGTAAGCGACGCTCTGCCTGAGGAGATCCAGGGCCTTAGCGCTGTGCTGCGCGGCCCCTACGCCAACGAGCTGCTGCGCCTGGGCGCGGAGAGCCTTGAGTTTACGGCCCGCCAGCACGCCACGCTCACCGTGACGGCGCGCACCCTCAGCGACCGCCTGCGCAATCACGAGGACCAGACGCGCATGATTGTTCACGATATGCGCGCCCCGCTCCACACGCTGCTGATCAGCATTCGGGCGCTCAAGCGCCAGCGCTTCGACCCGGAGGGGCAGGCCGAGCTGCTGGACGTGGCCAGCGATAGCGCGGGCTACCTGCTGACGCTCACCGAGACCGTGCTCGACTCGGCGCGCCTGGAGACGAGCGGCTGGTCGATCAAGCGGCAGGCGGTGCGCCTGCACGCCATGGTGCAGAGCGTGTGCGACCCGCTGGAGATGGCGGCGCGCCCGGAGCAAGCCCCGCTGCGCCGCTCGGTGGCCGAGGATCTGCCGCCGGTCTGGCTGGACCGCAGCCTGATGGAGCGCGTGCTGACGAATCTGGTGACGAATGCGATCAAGTACACGCCGCCCCAGGGCGAGATCCGCGTGAGTGCGAGGCTCGTCCACGATGGGCACGCGCTAGAGTTGAGCGTGAGCGACTCGGGGCAGGGCATCCCGCCCGAGGCACAGGCGCATATCTTCGAGCGCTTCTACCAGGCCAGCGAGAATGATCGACGGCGCGGCACCGGGCTGGGCCTCTACTTCTGCCGCCTGGCGATCGAGGCCCACGGCGGCAGCATCACGGTGCAGAGCGCCCTCGGCCAGGGCAGCACCTTCACAATCCTGCTGCCGATCACGGGCGAGAGCGAGTGAGGGGGAGGGGACAGGGGACAGGGGACAGGGGACAGGGGACAGCCTGAGTGCGATCCGGCCCTGCCCGGCCCTGTACCCAGTTCCCTGTCCCCTGTCCCCTTGCCTACGCCACCTTCTCGCTTAGCTGCTCCGGCTCGGGGAGGGCGTAGGTCGCCACGGCGTTGAGTAGGCTGTCGAGGGTGAAGGGCTTTTTGAGGATTGCGGTGGCGCCTTGGGCGAGGTACTGCTCGGCGTTCGTGCCGGCTGTGGCGACCACAACGGGCAGCAGCGCAAAGCCGTGTGCGCGCAGCTCCCGCAGCACCTGATCGCCGGGCATCACGGGGAGCCCAATGTCGAGCAGCATCAGATCTGGCTGCCGCTCGTTCAGGCTCACCAGCGCGCTCGCCCCGTCGTGGCAGATGGCGATGCTGTAGCCCTCGTCGCTCAGCGCGTCGAAGACAAAGTCTGTGATCGCACGCTCATCGTCTACCACCAGGATATATGTCACACAGCCTCCCGACTATCGGCCCTCACCCCCAGCCCCTCTCCCTGAACGGGAGAGGAGAGCCCACTCAGGATGTCTTCAGCGCACCTAGCTCTTCGCGTCTTTGGCGACCCAGGCGGTGATCTGGCTGACGGCAAGGGCGGTCGCGCCGCTTGCGGCGATCATGGTGCCACCAGCCAGGGGCCAGCGGACATTATCCTTGTCGGCGAGCGCCGGTTTGCCCGTGATGCGCTCCGCGAGGAGCATGCTGCCAACAGCAAGCGCGAACGGCGCCAGCGAGCCTACGGCGCCGCCGAGGGCCTGGGGCAGCACGGTGCGCTCCAGCTCCCCGCTGCTGATCGACTCTTCGGAGAGCTCGGTGCTGCGCTTGCCGCGCACAATCGAGCCGATGGCGACCGCGAGCGACCCGCCCACCATGAAGGTCGCCACATGGAACAGCAGCCCCAGCGCCGCCGTGGGCGCGTTGAGCTTCACCGGCTGCCGCTTGCTGCCAACGATCAGGCTCACCGTGGCGAGCAGGTAAGAGATAGCGCCCCAGAAGCTCGTGAATGTGAGCCAGCGCGTAACATCCTCGCCCTTGATTGGCGCGTCTTTGATCACATCAGGCATATGCATGGTCGGCTCCTTCTTGTTGCTTGTTGGCTGCTGATCGCGTAGCTGCTCCACCTTCTCTGCGGCCTTGGTGTCGGTGCTGGCGTGCTGCACCGGCGGCCCATCTGGCTGCGCCTCCGTGGTCTTTTTGCCCTGCGGGAGGCCAAGCTCCTCGGCAACCAGGCGCCGCATGCGCTGGAGCGAGCGGTGGATGAAGCGCAGCTGCACCCGTCGCCCAAAAAGCCGGAAACCCAGACGCACAATGGGGTTGGCGATCTCGCCGGCCTGCGAGAAAGCGTTGATGTGGAAGGCCACCTGGCCGCTTTCCAGCAGCTTGATGACGGTAAACTCCATCTGGCCCCGCTCCAGATGGCCCTTGAGCGTGCGATAGTTGAAGCCCCAGACCTGCTGCTCCTCGCCGTCTTTGCCCGTGCGCCGCTCGTCGATCACGGCGCCAACCTTGGTGCCGAACCAGAAGCTCAGCCCAAAGGCCTGGCCGCGCAGGAGCATCACCCGCTCCTCCAGCGGCGCGTCGGGCACAAAGATCCCCGTGATGATCTGGGGATCGGCGAAGCGATACTCGCGCAGCACCTTGCGCGCCGCAGCCCACGCGCCGTCGGGCAGCGGCGGGCCGGGCGGCTCGGGCGGCAGCTCGGTCTGCATATCGTCGACATGCCAGCCGTTCGCGGCGGTGAACTGATCGCGCCGCTCGAGGTCGAAGTTAAGCGGCAGCGCGTGCAGCGCGTCGAGGCGGGCGCGATACTGCTCGTAGAGTGGCTGCTCAGACAACAGGCACCACCTCGCCTTGCTCGCCGCGCTCCTCGGTTACCACTTGCACCTCGCCGATGGCGGTGCCGCCGCTGGCCTCGACCACGCGCTCGCAGAATGTGACCCAGGCGTTCTGCTGGATCGCTTTGCCGAGCTTGCCCTCGTGGTAGCCCAGGCTCACGATCATGTCGCGGCTGCGCGCCCAGGAGCTGATCTCGAAGCGCATGGCCCAAGGCCGTAGCGGGACACGGCTAAGCTCAAACGTGATCTGCCCAGCCTCGGGGTGGCCCTCCAGGGTAACAAACGTGAACGAGCGGGGCGTCACCTCAGAGACGCGCACATTGCCGTTCCAGGGGCCAATGATCGTAATCTCGTACTCGTCGCCCACACGCATCTGGCGCGGGTCGCCCTTGGCTTTGTTGAAATCCGCCAGCAGGCGTGGGCTGAACTCGGGCAGCTCGGCCTTGATCTGATCCATGAGCGCCCGTGCGTTATGCCGGGGCCGGGCGATCTCCACCATGTAGCGGCGGTGAAAGAGAATGCCGTAGCCTTCGCCTGGCAGCTGCACATGTTGGCGACCCCCGAAGATCTCCTTCGGCACAGGGCGAGGCCGACGGCGCTTGAACCAGGCGCGGAGCGTGAAGGCGCCAGCCAGAATAGCGATCAGGGAGAGCGCTGCTCTCCCTGATGCCAGCTTGCGTAACCTGGCGCGCAGCGGCGTACGTTGCTGCTGGGAGCGCATTTAGCGCACGCTGCCGCGGCGGACGAGGTTCACGATCCCGAGCAGCACTACCGCGCCAACGAACGACACAAGCAGCGCGCTGAGGCTGAAGTCGTTGTTGTTGAGGTTGCTGCCGCCGATGCCGAGCAGGTTGAAGATCAGGCCACCCAGGAAGGCGCCGACGATGCCGACCACGATGTTGAGCAGGGCACCCTGCTGGCCGTCGGTGCGCATCACCATGCTCGCGAGCCAGCCAACCAGCGCGCCGAACAGGAGCCACAGAATAAAGTTGATCACAGAACCCTCCTTGTACTACTGAGCATCCCCGGCGCGGCCCCCGCCGCACCATTGGCTCACGCGGATACTTTATGCAAGCTCCGTGCCAGGGTTCACAGGTTGGGCCTTTTTTCCGCAGATGACACAGATCCCCGGCCTATTTGTGAGAACGGCGCTATAATTGTCTGTGTCATCTGTGTAAGCTGTGTAAGCTGGGGATCATTACGCATTAGGGCGCGGCGGCAAGCTGCGCGAGAGGGAAGATTATGCGGCTGCAAGGGTGCTCGATTGTGATCGCAGACGACGACGAGCCGATCCGCGATTGGCTGCGTGATGTCCTCGAGCTCGAGGGTGCCAGCATCAGGCTCGCGGCCTCCGGCAAGGAAGCCCTGGCCAGCATCGAGGCCGACGAGCCAGATGTGGTGATCTGCGATGTGCGAATGCCCCTGCTCGACGGGATGGCGGTGCTCCAGCAGCTGCGCGCCAAGGGCGTGGATATGCCTGTCTTGATGATCACGGCCCAGCCATCGTCTACCAAGACGATCGAGGCGATGCAGCTAGGCGCCTACGACTACATCTCCAAGCCCTTCGACGCAGACGAGATCCTGCACACGGTGCAGCGCGCCCTGGCGCACCGGCGGCTCACACGCCTGGTGGCCGACCTTCAGAGCAAGGATCAGGATAAGGATAAGGATGCACGCGACATCCTGATCGGGAGCAGCGCGGCCATGCAGCAGGTCTACAAGCTGGTGGGGCGCGTGGCCAGTAGCGACGCCACGGTGCTGATCACGGGCGAGAGCGGCACCGGCAAAGAGTTAGTCGCCCAGGTGCTGCACCGCAGCTCGAATCGGCGCGACGGCCCGTTTGTGGCGGTGAACTGTGCGGCCCTGCCGGAGACGCTGCTGGAGAGCGAGCTGTTTGGGCACGAGAAGGGCGCCTTCACCGGGGCCGTGGTGCAGCGCAAGGGGCGCTTTGAGCAGGCCGCGAAGGGCACGATCTTCCTCGACGAGATCGGCGAGATCAGCCAGGCCACCCAGAAGAAGATGCTGCGCGTGCTTCAGGAGCGCACGTTTGAGCGCGTGGGCGGCAACGCGCCGATCAAGGCCGATGTGCGGATCATTGCGGCCACCAACCGCGATCTGCTGGAGGAGGCGCGCAACGGCAGCTTCCGCGAGGATCTCTACTATCGGCTGAATGTGGTGAACGTACATATGCCGCCCCTGCGCGACCGCACAGACGACATCACGCCGCTGGTGGATCACTTTCTCCAGAAGCATCGCTTCAGCGGCGACAAGCCCTCGCGCATTGCCGAGTCCGCCATGCAGCAGCTGATGGAGCACGAGTGGCCGGGCAACGTGCGCCAGCTGGAGAATACCGTGGAGCGGGCCGTGGTGCTGGCCCAGGGCGGCATGATCGGCCCAGAGCATCTGCTGCTGAGCGATAATATGTCGGCCCGTGAGCAGATCCTCGACAGCGCCCTGAGCCGGCTGATCGGCGGGACTGAGGGCATGCCTACGATCCTCGCCCACTTGCGCCGCCGCCTGATCGCCCTGGCCCTGGAGCGTGCCCGCGGCGACCACGCCGCCGCCGCGCGCATGCTGGGGGTGGACACGATTGATCTTGGGGGTGAGGGAGAGCTTCCGGGGAGGTCTTAGAACGACAGCGCCGCTAGTCCGATCATCAGGGTGACCTCAATGGAGCGCAGCATGTCGCGGCTCATGGCCGCCCAGAACTCGTCGCGGCCAAGCCACCACCACATGCGCTGCGCCTTGCTGCGCACGTAGAGCGCACGGTCGGCGGACACCGGCACGTTTGCGAGGCGGTAGAGCCGCCGCGTGTGCAGCGAGAGCAGCCCCGCCCATACCCCGATCAGCATCAGTTGCACGAAAGCTACCATAAAGCACCTCGCCTGCTGCCTTGTGCGCGCTCAACCCTGCAAGAGCGACTGCGCGCCGTCGATAAAAATCTCCGTGCCGCTAATATGGCTGGAAGCGTCGGAGGCCAAGAAGAGTACGAGCTGGGCGACTTGCTCCGAGCTGCCTGGCTCGCCGTCGGTGAGCGGGATCTTGCCCGCTGGGAACTCCACCGGCACGCGGGCCTGCTCGATGCCGCGCTTCTGCGTGCTGTCGTCGATGTCGGTGTCGATGGCGCCGGGGCAGATCACATTCACCCGCACACGGTGCTTGGCCAGCTCCAGGGCGATCATTTTGGCGAAGGCCACCTGGCCCGCCTTGGAGGTAGCGTAGGCCGAGGCGCCCGTATTGCTAAACATGCGCGTGCCGTTCACGGAGGCGGTGATGATCACCGAGCCGCCCCGCCGCTTAAGCTGCGGCAGCGCCGCCTTCACCGTGAGAAACGTGCCAGTCAGGTTGATCTTGATTGTCGTCTCCCACTCCTCGACGGTTAGCTCCTCCAGGGGCGCCCAGACGCCGTTGACACCCGCGTTCGCGAGCACAATATCGATCCGCCCCCAGCGGCCTACCGTGGCCTCCACCGCCCGCGCAAGATCGTCGGGCAGCGACACATCGGCCACCAGCGCCATGGCCTCGCCCCCGGCGCTGATGATCGTGTCGCAAACTGCCCGTAGCTCGTCCTCGGAGCGGCTAAGGCACGCCACGTGCGCCCCGTGCTCGGCCAGCAGCAGCGCGGATGCCTTGCCGATACCCGAGCCTGCGCCTGTTACCATAGCGACCTTGCCTTGCAGATGCATATGAGCGTTTCCTAAGCCTCCCAGAAGCTTGTGGGCCTCTGGGAAGCTGATACAAAAGACTTATCGATTAGTGTTGCGGCGCGCGGCCAGCGCGAAGAAGAGTACCGCGCCTGCGATCAGTGCAAGCAGCACTGGGAAGACGAAGTTCGGGACGAGCGGGCCGTTCTCGGCAGTGCTCGGCAGGGTGCTGGGGGTGGTCGTGCCGGTGGTGGCAGCCGTGCCGGTGGTGGCAGCCGTGCCCGTGGTCGCAGCCGTGCCCGTGGTCGCGGCCGTACCCGTGGTGCCTGGTGTGCTAGTGCTTGTCTGGGCGTACGCCGCCGTACCTGAGAGACTCAGCGAGACAAGTGCTAGCAGCGCGATGATGGCGACGGCGCTCCCGATGGTAAAGGCCTTCTTCATGTCTTCCTCCTAAAACCTAATATGTGCTTCGACTATTCACAGGCGGGTGCGCTTACCCGTCTGCTCTCTCCTTTGCAATGCATATGCCACGTGGTGTCAGGTTTAGCGATAAAACTGGCGCCCTTCGATCCACAGCGTGCCGAAGAAGGTGACGGCGGCGATAATGCCCAGCCCCGCCCAGGTACTCGGCTCTGGCGGGGCGCCGCGCAGCATCAGATCCAGCAGCCCGTCGATGCCGTGGGTGAGCGGCAGGATCTGCGCGACGGCGCGCACCGGCGCCCAGAAGTTCTGGAGCGGCAGGAAGAAGCCGCTGAAGAAGACCGAGAGCAGCAGCACGAGCATGGAGAGCTGCACGGCCTGGCTCTCGGAGCGCGAGAGCGAGGAGATCAGGAAGCCAATGCCGATCGAGGCGACCGTGAGCAGCAGCACTAGGCCCGTGAAGATCAGGGGCGCGCCGAGAAAGGGAATGCCAAGCGGGATCATTAGCCCCGCGAGGGCCGCTGTGATCAGCCCGATGAAGAGCGCGTAGCCCAGGTATTTGCCGATCAAGATCTGCCACAGGCTCACTGGCGCCACCTGGAAGACCTCGGTGGCCCCCAGCAGCCGCTCGCGCACCAGCGAGAGCGAGCCAAGCGTAACGGCGATATGCTGCACGAGCATGGCTAGCACGCTTGGCGCGTAGAAGATCATCGGCGCGTAGGCGGCGCCGTTGAGATTTTGGTAGCTCTCGGCCAGCGGCGAGACGATCACGGTGGGCGGGAGTTTGCTCAACGTTGCTGCTGTGCTCTCCAGCTCGGCGATGCGGTCGCGGGTTGTCTGCACGCGCTCACGTTCCTGCTCCAGATCGCCGGCATCAATCGCCTGATCGAGGGCGTCCAAGTCGCCCTGCAATGCGAGCAGCTCCGCGCGTGTGCGCTCGCCGTCCACGCCGCCGGCGCCGCCGCGCGTGATCAGGGCGCTAACGGCGAGGGCGCCACTCACCTGCTTCAGACGCCGCACCGACTCCTGGAGCTCGGCCTGATCTACATTACTCGTGCCGGCCAGCACCGTATCGAGCCGCCCGCGCACCTCGCCCAGCTGCGTGCTGGCGTCGGCGGCCTCGCCCTGCATCGTACCCGCGTTGCTCACCAGGATCTGCCGGTTAATCTCGGAGACCTGGGCGTAGGCCAGGTACTGGATCCACTGCTCAGTGAACGGGTCGATCTGATTCGACACGAACTCAACCGCGCCCTGCTCGCCGCGCAGCACGCGCGCCTCCATGTCGGAGGGGAAGACCTGCACCACATCTACCTCGTAGGCGCCGAGCAGGGCCATCGCCTCATCGCGGTTCGAGCCGACGCTGATCAGCTCGAAGTTGGTGCCGGTGAGCTCGCGCAGATACTCCTCGCTCACGGTCTGCTCGCCCTCCGGCAGCACGATCGCCGTGCGCAGCGTGGGCTGGCCGCCACGATAGCCAACGCCGAAGAGCAGGAGGATGAGGAAAGGGCCAAGCAGCAGGCTGAGCACCAGGCGGGGCTGGCGGCGCACCTCGTTGATCTCTTTGGCGAAGAACGAGAGCGTGCGGATGATCGATTTAAACATGGCGCGCATCCTCCTGCTGGAGCAGCGTCACCAGGATGTCGTCGAATGGCGGCTGATACTCCTCGACCGTACGCACTGTCACCTCCGGCAGCTCGTTGAGCAGGTTCATCACAATCGGCAGCGCCTCGCCCGCTCGCTCCACAGTGACAAAGAGCGTGCCGAGCTCGCCGCGCGCACGGCGCACATCGTTCACGGCGGGGTGGCGCAGCATGGCCTGGGCAGCCTCGCGCACGCCGCTCGGCTCCACCACCAGGCGGATAATCTCGCCGCCGAGGGCGGTGCGGCGCAGGCCGGCGGGCGTGTCCATCATCACCAGACGGCCATCGCGCATCACGCCCACTAGATCGCAGTTGGAGACCTCGCCCACATACTGGGTGGTGACGAAGAGCGAGCGGCCCTGGTCGCGCAGCGTGCGAAAGTGCTCCCAGAACTTATTGCGCAGCACTGGGTCGAGTCCGGCGGTGGGCTCGTCCGCAAAGATAAGGGTAGGGTTATGAACCAGGGCGCAGGCAAGCGAGAGGCGGCGCTGCATGCCGCCAGAGAGGTCGCGGCCAAGGCGTTTGGTGGCGGGGGTAAGCTCCACAAAGCTGAGCAGCTCGGCGAGGCGGCGGCGGCGACCAAGGTAGCTGAGGCCGTAGAGCGAGGCCACAAAGTTTAGGTTCTCCCAGACCGTCAGGTTTGGGTAGAGGGTGAAGAGCTGCGGCACGTAGCCGATCTGCTCGCGCAGGCGCCGGTTGCTGCGGCCAGGGAGCTGGCCGAGCACGCGCACCGTGCCCTGCTGGGGCTTGTAGACGCCGGTGCAGATCCGCACGGTGGTGGTCTTGCCGCAGCCGCTGGGGCCGATCAGGCCAAAGATCGTACCGGCCGGCACCTGGAGGCTAAGATCCTCCACGCCGACCTCCTCGCCGAAGCGAAGCGTCACACCGCTCAGCTCGACGGACGCCTGGGATGTAGACACTGGTGTACTCCCCGCTCATAAAAGCGCGCCGTCGCGCGCGGATGCTTTTGTAGAGCAAAGGGTGTGCCATGAATGGAACGGTTTGGACCGCGAACGGCTGCGAACCGCGCGAACCGAACCGTTTGGACCGCGAACCGCGCGAACGGCTGCGAACGCGAACGGTTTGGACCGCGAACCGCGCGAACGCTGCGAACCGCGCGAACGCGAACGGTTTGGACCGCGAACCGCGCGAACGGCTGCGAACCGCGCGAACGCGAACGGTTTGGACCGCGAACCGCGCGAACGCTGCGAACCGCGCGAACGCGAAGGCGCGAAAGGGGGCGAGGCTCTATACTGCGAGCGGCAAGTGAATTGAGCGAGGGGATGCACTGATGCAAGCTGAGGATCAGGCGGCGCTGCGGGAGCTGGTGGAGGGGCGACGGCAGGCGGCGCTGGGCACGCTGGACGATGGGGCGCCGTTTGTCTCGATGGTGCTGTATGGGCTGGAGCGGCGGGCAGGGCTGGCGCCAGCCCCACTGATCCATGTGAGCCAGCTCGCGGCGCACACGCGGCAGCTCCAGGCCGACGCACGAGCTTCGCTGCTGATCGCGCTGCCCGACGTGGGCGCCGGCGACCCGCAGGCGCTTCCGCGCGTAACGCTGCAATGCGTGGCGCAGGCCATCCCCGCCGATGACCCGAGCTACGCCGCTGCGCGGGCCGCGTACCTCGCCCGGCTGCCACAGCAGGAGTATGTGTTTAGCTTCCCCGACTTCACCCTTTTTCGGCTGGAGCCGATAGCGGCGCGCTACGTGGGCGGCTTCGCAAAGGCGTTTAGCCTCACTGCGGCGCAGCTGGCCGAGGCACTCGGGTGAGGGCAGTTGAGCTGCAATCTGTGGTATCTGTGGACAAAAGGCTGGCCGAGGGCTACTCGATCACCGTGCCCATGCCCGCCAGCGCCGCGCTCACACAGCCGGCGGTGCGCGCGTCGCCGAGCACCACGCGGCGCACGCCGCTGGCCAGGGCCTCCTGGGCGCCAAGCAGCTTTTTCTTCATGCGACCCTCGGCGAAGGGCAGCGCGGCCTCGAGCTCGGCGCGGGGAATCTGGGCGATCAGCGAGGCCTCGTCGGGGAAGCTGCGCAGCAGACCAGGCACGTTGGAGAGCAGCAGCAGCGTGTCGGCGCTTAGGGCCGCCGCGATCGCCGCCGCCGCGCGGTCGCCGTCCACGTTCAGAGCCTCGCCAAGCTCGGAGCAGGCCAGGGGCGCCACAACCGGCAGGTAGCCGCCTTCGAGTAGGCTATGCAGCAGGCCCACGTTCACACGCTCGATCGTGCCCGTCCAGTCGTCGCGCAGCAGCTTTTGGCGCCCGTCCTCCACCACGCGGATGGTCGCCTTGCGCCGACCCACGAGCAGGCGTCCGTCGAGGCCGCTCAGGCCCACGGCGTTGCAGCCGCGCAGCTGCAAGTGCTCCACGAGAGTCTTGTTCACCAGCCCGCCTGCGGCCATCATGAACAGCTCCAGAGTGCGCCGATCAGTGTAGCGGCTGGTGTAGCCGCTGGGCGAGGTGACGAAGCGGGGCGGGTGGCCGGTGGCCTCGGCAAGGCGGTTCGTGGCGTCGGAGCCACCGTGGACGAGCACGAGGGGCGTGCCGTCGGCGCTCAGGGCGGCGATGTCGTCGCAGAGCGCGGCGTAGTTATTGCCGGCGCTCCCGCCGACCTTGATCACATACATGGCGGCCCTCATCTGGCTCTAAGGATGTTGTGGTACACATACAGCAAACATGTTGCGCGCGATCATAGCCGAGGAACCCTGGAATGTCCATGCCTGGTAGCGCCCACCGCGCCGTCACATCACTGCTGCCCCTGCTCGCCCTGCTGCTCGTCGGCTGCACCGTGGCCGCCGAGGCCTCCGCGCCGCCCACGGCGACGCCCGCACCACCAAGCGCGCCTATTGCTCAGATCGCGGTGGCCGTGCCAGCGCCCGCCGCCAAGACGATTGAGCGCAGCACCAGGGTGCCGTCCTCGGCGCCCACGGCCACCGCTGTGGTGCCCACGGCCACCGCTGCGGCGCCCACGGCCACGGCCACGAACGACCCGAACGCCTCGCCCACGGTGATCCCCACGCCAAGCCCGCGCGCCGTGGGCAGCGCGCCCCGTGTTGGCCTCCAGGTTGGCCACCTGCGCTCGAACGAACTGCCCGAGGAGCTGGCGCGGCTGCGCACATCCACCGGCGCCCGCTGGGGCGATGTGAGCGAGGCCGAGCTGAACCTCGATATTGCGAACCGGGTCAAGCCGCTGCTAGAGGCGCAGGGCGTGATTGTGGACATGCTGCCCGCCACGGTGCCGCCCGGCTACGACGCCGACGCCTTCCTGGCGATCCACGCGGACGGCTCGACGGGCGCCGCCGCGCGCGGCTGGAAGCTCGCCACTCCCTGGCGCGCCTCGCAGGCCTCGAACGCGCTGATGGCCGCCGTGGGCGCCGCTTACGGCCCAGCCACCGGCATGCCCGAGGATGTTGGCGGCGTGACCTTCAACATGAAGGGCTACTACGCCTTCAACTACCGGCGCCACCAGCACGCCATCCGGCGCACCACGCCCGCGATTATCGTGGAGATGGGCTTTATGACCAGCGCGGCCGACCGGGGCATCCTCTTTGGCCAGCCAGATCGGGTGGCAAAGGGTATCGCCGACGGCGTGCTGGCCTACCTGCGGGCCCGCGACCCGAACAACGGCGCGGCGCTGCTGCCGCCGGAGTACCCGGTCTTCCTGGCTGCGCCCGGCGGGGCCGTGGTGCGCGCCGCCCCCAACGCAGACGCCCGCGTGCTGCTGCGGGCCAACGAGGGCACCCGCATCATCCCCTTCGATAAGCGCGACGGCTACTACCAGGCGTTCGTGCGCAGCGGCGAGACGCGCGTCGTTGGCTGGGTGCGCGAGGAGCAGATGATCGCCACCAACGAGCAGCCGACTTTCCCCACGCCGACGAATCCGTAGGGCTGGACGGTGGACGGTGGACGGTGGACGGTGCGCTGCTCCCTAACCACAAGCCCGTTGTTGCTTGTGTTCGGGAGGGCGTTATACGCTTTTTCGGAGTTCTTCACGCACGACTCGTCGCAGCATATCTTCCAACGTATGCTGGTTGATAAACTCCCGCAGGGCAGTATTCATCATCGTTTGATAATTTCCACCACCCTGCTGTTCTACGTACTGTCGGAACCACTCGATAATATCGTCATCAATCCGAATCGTGATCCGTGTTTTTCCAGAGGATATCGGAACCACCGGGCCACGCGTGCCTGCCGTGAAATCGTACTCGTCTTGCACCGCGTCAGTCGTCATCATGGGCTCCTTCCCGATACATCCGTCGCTCGCGGCGGGTTGCCGGGCGTGCGGAAATCATACGAATGGTATGCTCACCCCGATACGTATAGACCACGACAAGGACAGTCCCAAACGCATCTTCACCAATCGTGATCAGACGCTCTTCGTCTGCATGGGTGTCTGGAATCGTGACGGCGAAGGTGTCTTCGAGAACGGCAATGGCATCAGCAAACCTGATGCCATGTTTTTCTCGATTGCCTTGCGCTTTTTCGCGATCCCATTGATATTCCATAGCCCATAGTATATGCACGATTGTACACAACGTCAAGTCTGAAATGTCGTCGTTTGGCTGATGCCGTTCTCTAATCGCTACCTAACGCCGGGCGTCAGTTGCGCCGCCACCAATAGATCGGAACGACACTTGGGCTGATGCTGAGCTTTAAAAAAGCCCCGATCTCGGGGACGCGAAGCGGCGTCCGCTGCAACCCCTTGTTTGGCCACGATAGATTACAGATCAATTCGCTTGTCTAGATCTTTCTTCGTGCTGTCTATTATTCCTTCAATATTTGCTTCGCCAAAATGCAATCCGCGAGAGTCAAAAACCTCTAGTAGGGAATCAGAAATGCTTAATCATCCCAGGAGCGGCTCCGGCGCGATGGTGAGGAACCACTTCCCCAGGCGGGGTTC
>ENA-ORBV01004634-ORBV01004634.1-microbial-mat-metagenome-genome-assembly--contig:-NODE-4634-length-26136-cov-4.954104_pt1 | contig 26136 bp, 22 predicted proteins | sample MGYA00237777_ERZ505514 | MGnify/ENA primary metagenome ERZ505514 (study PRJEB26160, sample SAMN06269048) | microbial mat metagenome | isolation source: Oligotrophic lake microbial mat | place... | reverse complement strand
GTAGCTTAAATTAGCGAAAATAGCGACATCTTTGAAGAGAATTCATGTCTTTGTTATCCATTCTTTGTTATCCCGACCCCCGGCTGCACAGGGTGGCCAAACCGGTACAGCAGGTCGATGCACGCATCAAGGCCCTGGTCGCCGACCTGTTCGAGACCATGTACGAAGCCAAGGGCGTCGGTCTTGCAGCGACCCAGGTCGACGTGCACGAGCGGCTGATCGTCATCGACGTGTCGGAGCCACGGGACGAGCCACTGGTGCTGATCAATCCTGAAATCGTCTGGACCAGCGTCGATAGACATCTCAATGAGGAAGGCTGCCTGTCGGTGCCCGGCATCTACGATGGCGTGGAGCGGTTCGATGCCGTGCGCGTGAGTGCGCTCGATGGTTCGGGCACCCTGCGCACCGTCGAGGCGCAGGGCATGCTGGCGGTATGTATCCAGCACGAGATGGACCATCTGCTGGGCAAGGTTTTCGTCGAGTACCTCTCCCCGCTCAAACGCGAGCGCATCAAGACCAAGATGCGCAAGCTCCAGCGCGCGGAGCGGACTTGAGACTGGTTTTTGCCGGCACACCGGAGTTCGCCGCGGTGGCCTTGCGCCGGCTCGGCGAGGCCGGTCATGTCATCGCGCTCGTGCTCACCCAGCCCGACCGGCCCGCCGGGCGGGGCATGCGGCTGCAGCAGTCGCCGGTCAAGCGGCTGGGCCTGTCCCTGGGCGCGTCGGTGTGTCAGCCGCGCAGCTTGCGGCTCGACGGCCGTTTTCCCGAAGACGCGGCAGCGGCGCGCCAGGCGATCGCCGACGCGCAGGCCGACGCGATGGTGGTGGCCGCCTACGGCCTGATCCTGCCGCAATGGCTGCTCGATGCGATGGCGCGACCCGGCCCGCACGCAGGCAAGGCCCTGGGTTGCCTGAACATCCACGCATCGCTGCTGCCGCGCTGGCGCGGCGCGGCGCCGATCCACCGTGCCATCGAGGCCGGTGACCGCCAGACCGGGGTCTGCATCATGCAGATGGACGCGGGTCTGGACACCGGGGCCGTGTTGCTGCGCCAGGCGATCCCGATCGTGCACCAGGGTCCACAGGCCGACAGCACCGGCACATTGCATGACCGCCTGGCCCCGCTGGGTGGTGAACTGATCGTACGTGCACTGGCCCAGGCGGCCGCGAACGCACTGCCGGCGCTGGCGCAGGGCAACGATGGTGTCTGTTATGCCGACAAGGTCAGCAAGGCGCAGGCCCGGATCGACTGGACTATCGACGCGCGGCAGATCGAGCGCCGCATCCGGGCATTCGATCCCAGCCCGGGAGCCTGGACCATGCTCGACACGGATGTGATCAAGGTGTGGCGCGCGCAACCGCATCCTGCAGCCTCGCTGCAGGATGCGCCGCCCGGTACCGTTGTTGCGGTGCAGGGAGACGGTATCGTGGTGGCCTGCGGCGCTGGCGCGCTGCAACTGCTGGAGCTGCAGCGCGCCGGTGGCAAACGCCTGGGGGTGGCCGATTTCCTGCACGGCCAGGCGCTGGTTGTCGGTGTGCGGCTCGGCCAGGCCAGCGACGCCTGATGTTCTTCCTGCGGGCTCATTACAGCCATCCGGAGTTCCGGGTCGGTGTACAGGAATTCATGCGCACCGCGCCGGGTATCGCGGCCTGGGGCCTGATGACCGGCGTGGCGATGGTCAAGTCCGGTATCGGCCTGGTGGAGTCGCTGCTGATGGCCTTGATCGTATTCGCCGGCAGTTCGCAACTGGCGTCGATTCCGCTGATCCTGGCCGGCGCGCCGTTGTGGGTGATCTGGGCCACCGGGTTTTGCGTGAATCTGCGTTTTGTCGTGTTCAGCCTGCATCTGCACCACTACATGTCCCACTTGCCGACCCTGCACCGGGTGGTGACCGGTTATTTCACCGCAGACCTGAGTTATGTGATGTTCGTGCGGCGTTATCCCCACCCGTCGCCGGATCCGGCGCGCAAGCTGGCCGAGCAGGCCTATCTGGCGGGCAGCAACCTGATGAACTGGGGTGCCTGGATCAGCTCGAGTCTGTTGGGTGTGGCGCTGGCCAATTTCGTCCCGCAGGCCTGGGGCCTGGGTTTTGCCGGCATCCTGTGCCTGATCGGCATCCTGTGCTCGCTGGCCACCACGCGTTTGCGCATCCTCTCGGCCACCGTGGCCGGTCTGGTTGGCGTGGCCGCGTTCGCATTGCCGCTCAAGCTCAACATCATCGTGGCCATTGGCGCGGCGGTGCTGTTGTGCCTGACCGTGGAAAAGCTGCAAACACCAGCCGGCCAGGGGGCACGGTCATGAGCGCCGCCGGGCCGCTCCCAAGGCGCTCGCACCGCAGGCCGCAGGCCGCAGGTGTTTCAATTCGCGCCGCCGGGCCGCTCCCAAGGCGCTCGCACCGCAGGCCGCAGGGCGCAGGTGTTTCAATTCGCGCCGCCGGGCCGCTCCCAAGGCGCTCGGCAACGCATTGCGCAGGATGGAGGGTGCGGCCGTGAACGACATCAACTGGCATACCGTGCTGATCGTGCTGGGCCTGGCGGTCGTGACGGTGGTCGCGCGCGGTTTCTTCCTGTTCTCGAACCGCACCTGGACCTTGCCCCACTGGGCTCAGCGCGGCCTGCAGTATGCGCCGATCGCCGCGCTGGCGGCCGTCGTCGTGCCCGAAGTGGTGACGGTGCAGGGCGGCGCACTGGTGGACACCTGGCGCGATGCGCGCCTGTATGCCGCCGCGGCGGGGGCCGCAGCCTATTTCTGGCGCAAGGACGTGTTGTTCACCATCGTTGCCGGCATGGCGGTCTACCTGCCTTTGCACCTGGGCCTGGGCTGGTAACGGTCCGGGGTGCCTGCGACGCGTCGCGCCGAGCCGGCGTGATGTCGACCATGGTTCCAGCGTGCGCTGGCGCAGCTTAAGCCCGCCTTATGTCCCGCGGCCGGGGGTGGACACCGCCGTCGCGGGCACCCTGCTGGCATATGCTCGGGGCATGCGGATCCTGGTGGTGGAAGACGACGCGGCAATCGCCGATGCCTTGCAGGTATCGCTCAAGCTCGCAGGCCATGCGGTCGACGTCTGCACCACGCTGGCGCAGGCCTGGTCGGCGCTGCGGGTCGAGCCGTTCGATGCGATGTTGCTCGATCTCGGTCTGCCCGACGGTGATGGCGCGCAGCTGTTGGCGCGGGTGCGCGCCGTCACCAGGCAGCAGACCGGCTCCGGCTTGCCACGCGCCGACTTGCCGGTGCTGATCATGACCGCCCGCGATGGCGTCGACCAGCGTGTCGCCGGGCTCGACAGCGGTGCCGACGACTACCTGGTCAAGCCTTTCGATGCGCAGGAGTTGCTGGCGCGTATCCGCGCCATGGCGCGGCGCAGCGCCGGCCGCGCCAGTGCCGTGCTGCACTGCCGCGCGCTCGAGATCGACCCGGCCGCGCGCACCGTGACACAGGCCGGGCAACCGGTGGCACTGGGCGCCAAGGAGTTTGCCTTGCTGCAGACCCTGGTCGAGGCCCGGCCCCAGGTGTTGTCCAAGGCGCGGCTGGAGGCGGCGTTGTATGGTTTTGGCGAGGCGCTCGAGAGCAACGCGATCGAGGTGCATGTGCACCACCTGCGCCGCAAGCTGGGCGCGGACCTGATCCAGACCATGCGTGGCGTCGGATATTTCGTGTCGCGAGACCCGCCGGTGTGAAGCAGCCCAGCCTGGCGCGCCATCTGTGGCGCTGGACCCTGGCTGCGCTGGCGGCGGCTTGGCTGGCATTGATGCTGGCATCGTATTTCGCCGGCCTGCACGAGTCGGGCGAGATCACAGACGGACACCTGGCCTCGGCAGCCAATGTGTTGTTGCAGTTGCCGGCCATTGGCGCAGTTGCCGATGCCTCACGCGGGGTGTCCCTGGTGGGCCCGGATGCGGACGGCAGCCTGATTCCGTCGGGCCGCCACCTGAAACTGGCCAACAGCGTCGCTGTGCTGGTCTGGGAAAACGGCATGCTGGTTGCCGATACCCGCGCACCGGCGCAGCGCGGCGCCGTGGATTTCCCTCGGGGTTACGCCACGACCGTGGTGCGCCAGGGTCCGGACCAGGCGCCCGGGCGCTGGCGCAGTTTCTCGGCCGAGCGCGCGGACGGCAGCCGCAAGGTGACGACGATGATCGACCTCGATCAGCCGACCCGGATCGTGCGCGAGGTGACATTCACCATCGCGCGTCCCTCGTTGGTGGTGTTGCCGCTGGTGGCGCTCTTGTTGTGGTGGGCGATCCGGCGTGGACTGCGCCCCTTGCACGCCTTGTCGAACCGGGTGGCTGCCCTCAAACTGCACCAGTCCGAGCGGCTTGACACATCGCACGGTTATGCCGAATTCGCCAGCACGGTGTCTGCCATCAACGGCCTGGTGGCCCGGTTGCAGTCGCAAGCCGCGGCGGAGCGGGCGTTTGCGTCGGACGTGGCGCACGAGTTGCGGACCCCGCTGGCGGCCATCGCCCTGCAAGCCGATGTCGCGCTCCAGCACCCCGATGCGGCGAGCCGGGCCCGCGCGCTGGAACGGCTGCAGCAGGAGTCGTTGCGCGCCGGACAGATCCTGGCGCAACTGCTCGACCTGGCACGGGCCCAGCGTCCAGACAACGCGACGCTGCACGATGTCTGTCTCGATACGCTTGCCGCCGACGTGATGGCCGGGTTCGCCCAGGCCAGCGTCGACAGCGACCATACGCTGGAGTTGCGCTGCGGCGAGGCGCCGGTGCACGTGCAGGGCAACGCGTTGCTGCTCGAACTGGCCGTGCGCAACCTGATCGACAACGCGATTGGCCATACTGAGGCTGGGACCCAGGTCGTCGTGGAAGTTACGCGTGCATCCGGCGCGGCGCGGTTGGCGGTGTGCGACAGCGGCGTGGGTGCCGCCGTAGCGCGGGCGCCGACGCAGTCCGATCGTGATCACCTGGGCTTGGGTCTGCGCCTGGTGGAGCGTATCGCGGCCTTGCATGGCGCGCGCCTGGTGCGCGATGCCGGAGCCGCTCCGACCACACACTGTTTTGCCATGCAATGGAAGTCCGATGTCGTTTCCGAATCCGCGCGCGGTTGATGCGCGCGCACCGCGGCGTGCCTGGCGGCCCGTCGCCCTGATCCTGCTCGTCAGCGCCTGGTTGGCGCTGGCGGGCAACCTGCCGCTGTGGCGCACGATCTGGCCCATGCCCGAACTCGCGGGCTGGCGCGGCACGCTGTTCTCCGCCGGCATGGTCGTCTGGATCGTGGCGGCGCTGACGATGCTGCTCAGCCTGCTGGCCTGGAAGGGGGTGCTCAAGCCGGTTCTGTTGTTGCTGATGGTCACGGCCGCGGCCAGCAGTTACTTCATGCTGCAGTATGGCGTCGTGATCGACGCGACGATGATGGCCAACGTGGCCAACACCGACATGCGCGAGGCGCGCGACCTGTTGTCCTGGCCGTTGCTGCTGAGCCTGAGCCTGATCGCGGTCCTGCCTGGCTGTTGGCTGCTGCGCCAGACCATTGATGTGCGGCGCATCGGGCCGCAGGCCATGCGCAACCTGGCTGGGGCCTTAGTGGCCCTGCTGGTGTTGCTGGGCGTGACGTTGCTGGCATTCGAGGATCTGGCATCGTTGATGCGCAACCACAAGCAGGTTCGGTATCTGGTCAATCCGCTCAACATCTTGTACGCCAGTGGCAAGCTGGCCCTGGACCACGGCTCCAAGGTCAGCCGCAGCCTGGAGTCGATCGGGCTCGATGCGCGCCTCGGTCCTACCCATGCGGCTGGCCAGCGCACCCCGCTGGTGTTGCTGGTGGTGGGCGAGACGGCGCGGGCCGCGAACTTCTCGCTCGGCGGTTATCAGCGCAAGACCAATCCGCAACTGGAACGACTCGCCTCCCAAGGCACGGCGTTGACCTACTACAGCGCGGTACGCTCCTGCGGCACCAATACGCAGGCTTCGTTGCCGTGTATGTTCTCGCATCTGGGCAAGCAGGCATTCGAGTCCACGCGCCAGCCGTACGAAAACCTGCTCGACGTGTTGCAACGCGCCGGGCTGGCGGTGTTGTGGATCGACAACCAGTCCGGTTGCAAGGGTTTGTGCGACCGGGTCGGGCAAGTCAAGACCTTCGATCAGAAGACACCGGGCCTGTGCACCCAGGGCGAATGTTTCGACGAGATCATGCTGGCCGACCTCGACCAGCGCATTGCCGCCCTCGATCCGGCGCGTCGCGCGCGCGGCGTGGTGCTGGTGCTGCACCAGATGGGCAGCCATGGGCCGGCCTACTACAAGCGCGTGCCGCCAGCCTTCAAGACCTTCGTGCCCGAATGCCGCAGCAACGTGTTGCAGCAATGTCCGCGCCAGGATGTTGTCAACGCGTATGACAACACCCTGGTCTATACCGACCATGTGCTCGCTGGCCTGGCGCACTGGCTCGACGGCCAGGCCGCCAAAGGCGGGCACGACACCGCCATGGTGTATGTGTCGGACCATGGCGAGTCGCTGGGCGATAACAACCTGTACCTGCATGGGCTGCCGTATGCGCTGGCACCCGATGTCCAGATCCATGTGCCCATGCTCAGCTGGGTCTCCGAGCCCATGGCACGGCGCCTGAACCTGCGCCGGGACTGCCTGCGCGAGAACGCGGCGGCACCGCTGTCGCACGACAACCTGTTCCATGCCATGCTCGGACTGCTCGATGTGCAGACCGCCTTGTATCGCAGGGAACTGGACTGGTTTGCGGCCTGTCGATGAACGCCCGGTGGGTTTTCACGCACGGAACCTACAATTTGTCCATCTCGAGTGTTGCGGAAAGTGACCCATGGAATTCATCCGATTCTCCGATCTGTGCGCCAGGGGCGAAGTCGCTGGCAAGCGCGTGTTCATCCGGGCCGACCTCAACGTGCCGCAGGACGACGACGGCAAGATCACCGAAGACACGCGTATCCGCGCCTCGGTGGGCTGCATCACGATGGCGCTGGAGGCCGGCGCGGCGGTGATGGTCACGTCCCACCTGGGCCGGCCCAGCGAAGGCAGCTTCTCACCCGCCGACTCGCTGGCCCCGGTGGCCACTCGGCTGGGTGAACTGCTGGGGCGCGAGGTGCCGCTACTGGCGAACTGGGTCGATGGCGTGCAGCTCGATGGCCGGGCGCTCGAGCCGGGGCAGCTGGTGCTGCTCGAGAACTGCCGCGTCAACGTCGGCGAGAAGAAGAACAACGAGACGCTCTCGCGCAAGATGGCCGCGTTGTGCGACATCTTCGTGCACGACGCCTTCGGCACGGCGCACCGGGCCGAAGCCAGCACCTACGGCATCGCCGAGTTCGCGCCGGTGGCCTGTGCCGGCCCTTTGCTGGCCGCCGAGATCGACGCCATCAACCGGGCGCTGAAGAATCCGAGGCGCCCGCTGGTGGCCATCGTCGCCGGCTCCAAGGTATCGACCAAGCTGACCATTCTCAAGGCGCTGGCCGACAACGTCGACCAGCTCATCGTCGGCGGCGGCATTGCCAACACCTTCATGCTCGCAGCTGGTCTGAAGATCGGCAAGAGCCTGGCCGAACCAGACCTGCTGGCCGAGGCCAAGGCCGTCATCCTGTCGATGACGGCGCGCGGCGCGGCGGTGCCGATTCCGACCGACGTGGTCACGGCCAAGGAGTTCAAGTCCGACGCCAAGGCCACGGTCAAGGCCGCGGCCGACGTGCTGGACGACGACATGATCCTGGACATCGGCCCTCAGACCGCCCAGCAACTGGCCGAGCAACTGGAGTCGGCCGGCACCATCGTGTGGAATGGCCCGCTCGGAGTGTTCGAATTTCCCGCCTTCGAGGGCGGCACCAAACGCATCGCCAAGGCAATCGCCGAGAGCGACGCGTATTCGCTGGCCGGCGGCGGAGACACGCTGGCCGCGATCGCCAAATACGGCATCGAAAAGAAGATCGATTACATCTCCACCGGCGGCGGTGCTTTTCTTGAAGTGCTCGAAGGCAAGACCTTGCCCGCCTTCGAAATCCTGGGTCGCCGCGCCAAGGGCTGACGGCGCAATCGGGCGGAGCCGCCGCTGACCGGTCATGCGGCGTAACCAGCCGGTAACCGGTTCGATGGGAGAATCGCGCGAAACAACATGAGAGACTGACCATGGCCATTCGCCGCGCCACCAAGATCGTTGCCACGCTCGGGCCTGCATCCAGCGATCCCGACCTGCTCGAGCAGATGATCCGGGCCGGGGTCAATGTCGTGCGGCTCAATTTCAGCCATGGCACGGCGCAGGACCACATCAACCGGGCGCAACTCGTGCGGGAGGCAGCGGCGCGCGCCGGACGCGAAGTGGCCATCATGGCCGATTTGCAGGGCCCCAAGATCCGGGTCGGCAAATTCGCGGAAGGCAAGGTCATGCTCAGGGCCGGCGCGTCCTTCGTACTGGATGCGACGCGCACCGACCCGGGTGATGTGGAAGCGGTCGGGCTGGACTACAAGTCGCTGCCGCGCGAAGTCAAGGCCGGCGACACCCTGCTGCTCAACGACGGACTGATCGTGCTCACGGTCGATGCGATCCGTGGCGACGCAGTACACACCACGGTCAAGATCGGCGGCGAGTTGTCCAACAACAAGGGCATCAACAAGATGGGTGGCGGTCTCACGGCCCCTGCGCTGACCGCCAAGGACATGGATGACATCCGCACCGCGATGGGCCTGAAGGCCGACTATGTGGCGGTGAGTTTCCCGAAGAATGCGACCGACATGGAGATGGCGCGCCAGTTGTGCAATGTGGCCGCGGCCGACATGAACTATCGGCCAGGCCTGATTGCCAAGATCGAACGGGCCGAGGCGATCCCCAAGTTGCTGGAGATCCTGCTGGCCAGCGACGGCATCATGGTCGCGCGTGGCGACCTGGCGGTCGAGGTCGGCAATGCCGCGGTGCCGGCACTGCAAAAACGCATGATCAAGCTGGCGCGCGAACACGACAAGGTGGTCATCACCGCGACCCAGATGATGGAGTCGATGATCACCAACCCGGTGCCTACGCGTGCCGAGGTCAGCGATGTCGCCAACGCGGTGCTCGATGGCACCGACGCGGTGATGTTGTCGGCCGAGACGGCCGCCGGCAAATACCCGCTGGAGACGGTAGTGGAGATGGCCAAGATCTGCCACGCCGCCGAGTCGCACGAGGTGGTCAACTTCGAGGCTGATTTCATTGGCAAGACCTTCGGGCGCATCGACCAGTCGATCGCCATGGGTGCGCTGTTCACCGCCTACCACATGGGTGCCAAGGCCATCGTCGCGCTGACCGACAGCGGCTCGACCGCGTTGTGGATGAGCCGCCACCTGATCCGGGTGCCGATCTATGCGCTGACGCCGCGCGTGGCCACGCAGCGCAAGATGGCCTTGTACCGCAATGTGCGACCGCTGTTGATGGACAACAATGTGGACCGAGATACCGCGTTGGTCGAGGCCGAGAATCACCTCAAGTCCCGCAACATCGTGCAAAGCGGCGATGTCTACGCCATCACCTGCGGCGAACCCATGGGCGCGCCCGGTGGCACCAACATGCTCAAGATCTGCCGCGTGGTTTGAGCGCGTGAGAGGCGCCGCGCACGCCGGCCCCATCAGAGCCGGGGCGCGGCCGGTGCAGCCCGCAATTGCCCTCGTGTGCGCGCCAGTGGCAACCGGGTGAGGGCCCAGCCGCAGATCGCACCCAATACTGCGCCGGCGGCGACATCGAACGGGAAATGCAGGCCCAGGCTGACCCGGCTCCACGCGATCAGCGCCGCCAGTGTCAGAGCTGCCAGGGACCCGATCAGGCGGGGCGACTGCAGAGCGACCGACACGGCGAATGCGAACGCGACGCTGGCGTGGGAGCTCGGAAATCCGGCTGAGCCGGCATGTGGCAGCCAGGTCGTGCCCAGGCCGATCGTGAAGGGCCGGGGCATGGGAAGCATCGCCTTGATGCCGCGGGCACACATCCAGGCCAGTATCATCGCCAGCAGCACGCGGATCAACGCGATCCGTGCCCGCGGTCCGCCTACCAGCGCGGCTCCCAGGCAGCCTGCCACCAGCCACTGCGGCAGCTGTTCGGAGGCGAAGCGGGCCAGCGCTAGCACCCAGGCGGGTGATGTGGCCGTGGCATTGACCCAGAGAAACAACTCGGTATCGAGATGAAACATGGTGGCTGCTCGCTCAGTCGTTGCCCATGCGCCGGGCGGTCTGGCGCGACAACTGCCGCAGCAGCATGCCATGGTGGACCAGGGCCGCGATGACCCAGCTGATCCAGCCGGTCCACAAGGTGTGGCTGAGGTAATGTGCGCCGCGCACCTGTTGCGCCAGGCCGATGCCGAGCGCGGCGATCAACGTGACGATGAGCCAGATGCGCGCGTGCCGCGGGCTGGTAGCGCGCAACCAGAAATAGCCGGGCAGGAAGCAGAATGCCGCCGACGCATGGCCGGCCGGGAAACATTTGCCGACACCACCGTCGCGCATGCTCCAGTCCCAGTGCGACACATACGACGCGATGCCGCCAAACTCGGCCAGGTCCCATGGGCAGCTGGTCGTGTTGACGGCCTTGAGGCTCGAGACCACCAGCAGGATCAGCATCGCAGTGATGAACATCATGGCCCGTTCGCGGCGGCTGAGCTGGCGCAATACGCCGAAAGGCCACCAGACAGCGAGCAGCAGCACCAGCTGCAGTGCCCAGGCCACGCGGCGTGCGCCTTGGTGCAGTACCTTGGACCAGAGCCAGTGGTCGCGCAACGCAAAACCGGACGGTGAGCCGAACCAGCGCGCCATGACCAAGTCCAGTCCGCCGAGGTCCCAGGCGGCGAATAGCAGGAACAGCGCCACGGTGATCGCCAGTGTCTGGCGCCAGGGACGGGTGCGGTGGGGGACAAACATGGCAGGGACGAGTACAGGCAGCCTGCGCGCAGTGTCGGCAACACGCCTTAACAGCCGATTAAGGCCGGGGCCATCGGGGTCGCGCGGTAAAATTTGACGGGTTACGGGTCGGTTACGGGTTTGCGCCCAAACGGTTGGCCCGCTTTTCGGTTTCGTCAACTCAGGGGGACTCCTACCATGGCACTCGTTTCGATGCGTGAGTTGCTGGACCATGCCGCCGCCAACGGCTACGGTATTCCGGCTTTCAATGTGAACAACCTGGAGCAGGTGCAGGCCGTGATGGCCGCCGCGGACGAGGTCGGCGCACCCGTCATCCTGCAGGCCAGCGCCGGCGCCCGCAAATACGCCGGCGAGGCCTTCATCAAGCACCTGATCGCGGCCGCCATCGAGTCCTATCCGCATATCCCGCTGGTGATGCACCAGGATCACGGACAGAGCCCGGACGTGTGCCAGGGCGCGATCGACCTGGGCTTCAGCTCGGTCATGATGGACGGTTCGCTGGAGGCCGACGGCAAGACCATCGCCAGCTACGACTACAACGTCGAGGTCACCCGCAAGGTCGTCGACATGGCGCATGCCACCGGCGTCACGGTCGAAGGCGAACTGGGCTGCCTGGGTTCGCTCGAGACCATGCGCGGCGACAAGGAAGATGGCCACGGCACCGAATCCACGATGACCCGCGAACAGTTGCTGACCGACCCCGAGCAGGCCGCCGACTTCGTGCGCCGCACGCAGCTCGACGCACTGGCCATCGCCATCGGCACCAGCCACGGCGCCTACAAGTTCACCCGCAAGCCCACCGGCGACATCCTGGCGATCGAGCGCATCAAGGAGATCCACCGCCGGCTGCCCAACACCCACCTGGTGATGCACGGTTCGTCGTCGGTGCCGCAGGATCTGCTGGAGATCATCCGCCAGTATGGCGGCAACATGAAGGAGACCTACGGCGTGCCGGTCGAGGAGATCCAGAAGGCGATCCAGTTCGGCGTGCGCAAGGTCAACATCGACACCGACGTGCGTCTGGCGATGACCGGGGCGGTGCGCAAATACTTGGCCGAAAACCCCGAGAAATTCGACCCGCGCGACTGGCTCAAGCCGGCGCGCGAGGCGGCCAGGCTGGTGTGCAAGCAGCGTTACCTGCAGTTCGGCTGCGAGGGCCAGGGCAGCAAGATCAAGGGCAATAACCTGAAATATGTCGCCGGTCAATATGCGCGCGGGGAACTGGCGCAGGTCGTGCAATAGTTCAAGTTCTTCGGGTCATGCGTGGGCAACAAGCCACCGGAAGGTGGCTTTCCGCATTTTGAGCGGTCTGGCCGTGTGCTGGGCCAATTGCGTCCATCACAATGGCAGCCATGGTCACGAAAAGGGGAAAGCAGCGAAACAAGGCCGACGCGGACAGCCAGGCCGGCAGCGCTGTGGCGTCTCCCATCCTGAACGGCCCGTATTCGGAACCCCAGCTGCACTATGCAACCTCCGAGGATGGCTCGCTCGACTATGAGCAGCCGTGTCCTGGCCGCCGTGTGTTCGCACCCCAAACGCCGCAAGTTCCGATTGGCAGGCAGGCCCAGGGCAGCATCTTCGACATCAACGACTTTGCATCGCAGTTCCGCGACGAACTCGTCAATCTGATGCGCGAGCAGGTATCCGCCTGGCGGCGGGCGGCGTATCCCGATGTGACTAGCCGAGTCACCCGCGATCTGCTCGCGTTCTGGTTTGACAACCCGGATCGGCCGAGCTGGAAGAAATTGTTTTTTGCCCAGCAGGAGGCTGTCGAAACCGCCATCTGGTTGAACGAAGTGGCCCCCAAGTCCAACGCCGGTACCCATGTCTTGAACCAGCTGCGACTGGCGAACGAAACCGTGGAAGACCCAGCCAGCGTGTTGCCGCGGGTTGCGTTCAAGATGGCCACCGGAACCGGCAAGACGGTCGTCATGGCCTGCCTGATCCTCTACCACTACCTCAATCGAAGCCACTACCGCAACGATCCACGGTATGCAGACTATTTTCTGGTCGTTGCACCCGGCATCACCATCCGGGATCGGCTGGCCGTGTTGCGGGTCGACACCTCTGCGTTCAGCGAAGCGGATTCGAGCGACTATTACCGCGAGCGACAGCTGGTACCTGCAGATTACGCGGGCTTGCTGCCAGGCCTGAACGCCCGGCTGGTCATCACCAACTACCACGCGTTCGAGCCCAGACTGATTGCCGGCAACAAGCGCAGTCCACTGGACGGCAAGCTGGGGCCTGACGGTGTCAAGGTGGAAGCGCGCGAGGACATGGCGCTGGTGCTCAAACGGGTGCTCGGGCCGTTCAAGGCGGGAAGGCGTTTGCTGGTCATCAACGATGAAGCCCACCATTGTTTTCTGCCGCGCGCCAAGGGCCGCGACAGCGAGGAAGAAAACAACGCCACCGAAAACGAACGCGCTGCTGTCTGGTTCAGTGGTTTGCGCGCGGCAGCGAGTCGTTGGCAATTGGCCAGCGTTTACGACTTGTCGGCGACTCCCTACTATCTGGCTGGCTCCGGCTGGCCGGCGTACGCTTACTTCCCGTGGGTCGTGTCCGATTTCGGACTGATCGAAGCCATCGAGGCTGGTCTGGTCAAGATTCCGTTCCTGCCGGTGGAAGACAACTCGCAGGAGCTTGATGAGCCGAAGTTGCGCAACCTTTACGAACACTGCAAGGCCGGCTTGCCACGCAAGGGCCAGCGCACCCAACGCAGCGAGGACAAGACGGCTGACAAACCTGCCAATCCGATCGAGCGACCGCCCGAATTGCCGCCCTTGCTCAAGACCGCGCTGGAGCAGTTCTACCGCCACTACGAAGCATATGAACGTGGTTTGCGCGAGCAAGGCGAGCGCGCCAAAGATTTGTTGTCGTCGCCGCCGGTGTTCATCGTGGTGTGCAGCAATACCACCGTGTCCAAGGAGGTCTACAAACTGATTGCCGGTTATGAGACCGTGGACGACAGCGGCCAGCCATTTGCAGTGGCCGGAACCTTGCCTCTGTTCTCCAATTTCGATCTGGTGACTGGCGCGCGGCGCAACAGGCCGCCAACTTTGCTTATCGACTCCGACGCGCTGGAACATTCGGGCCAGGTCAGTGACGACTTCAAGCGTGTGTTCGCGCCCGAAATCGATGCCTTCAAGCGCAATTTCCGGCTGAGCCGACCCGACAAGTCAGTGGACGCCTTGTCCGATGGCGACCTGCTGCGCGAGGTGGTCAATACCGTCGGGCGGCCGGGCAAGCTCGGTGAACATATCCGCTGCGTCGTCAGCGTCGGCATGTTGACCGAGGGCTGGGATGCAAACACCGTGACCCACATCGTCGGCATCCGGGCCTTCGGTTCGCAGCTATTGTGTGAACAGGTGGCGGGCCGGGCCCTGCGACGCCGGCAGTATTTCCTGGACCCGAAGACCGGCAAGTTCCCGCCAGAATACGCCCACATCATCGGTGTGCCGTTCAAGTTTTTCAAAGGCGGCAGCAGCGAAGCGCCGCCGCCACTGGACATCAAACAGTTGCGCGCGCTGCCGGAGCGCGCGGAGCTGGCCATGGAGTTCCCGAACCTGGTCGGAAACAAGGTCCAGACCGATGCAGACCATGTCAGCGCGAGCTTTCGCCTTGCCCCGCATTTTTGCGTGAACATGACCGATCTGCCTAGCCAGACGACGATGGGCCATGCGTTTTCGCCCGAGCTGGTAGAACTGCGTAGCGATCCGGACCGTTTGCGCGACCAGGAGATCGTGTACTGGGTCACCAAGGAAGTCTTGTCGCGGTATTACCGCGACGACAACGGCCGCCCCTTGCTGGACAGGTTTGCGGACATCCGGCGTATTGCCCGGTACTGGTACGACCACCAGGTCGAGGTGCTCGGCGAAACCGACCCGCGCTACAAACGCATGGTGCGGCTGTATCCGCCCGAGGCCGTGGTGCAGAGTGTGTACGCGGGTATCGAAGCCGCCGCGATCGAACAGCAGATCGTGCACGGTGACACCCATATCGTGCCTTTGCTCAACCGCTACAACCCGCGCGGCAGCACGTCCGATGTGCGGGCCAGCACTGCCAGGCCGGTCTACCCGACAAAAAAGAGCCACGTCAATCTGGTCGTGGCCGACACCGACAGCTGGGAACAGATTGCCGCCAAGACCTTCGAGCAGATCGATGCGGTGCAGAGTTACGTCAAGAACGCCTTTCTCGGCTTTGAGGTGCCTTATGTGGACAAGCAAGGCGTCGAGCGCAAGTACTTGCCCGATTTTCTGTGCCGGATCAAGACGCCGGACGACGAGGTGTTCAACCTGATCGTCGAGATCACCGGTTTTGCCAGGGACAAGGAACTCAAGCGGTATTACATGCAGCAGCGCTGGTTGCCGGCGGTCAATGGGCAACCTGCGCTGACCGGTGGCGTGCCCTGGTATTTCGTCGAGATCACGGATATTGAACGGATCAAGAACGAACTCGTTGCGGCGATCGAGCGTATCAGTGCCGAGGTGGACAAGGCTGCCGATCACGAATTTTGGCAAGCGGTCGCGGCCGACAGCATGAGCCGAATCTGGGACAACGAAGAAGACGAAGTCTGGAACGCCCTGTGAGTGCGATTCCCCTGATATCAGTGGCCGCTGGTGATATTGTCCTGGTGCGTTACCCCTACAGCGACGGCGTAGGAGCCAAGAAGCGACCCGCGTTGGTTAGAAGAAAGGTAGTCAGAAAGGAAACCTCGTCGATCCAGTGAATGACTATTTACTCTGGTACGGGAAGAGTCCGAGGTCCTCTCAATTGATCAAGTTCAATCGGCTGTATGAGGCCCGAGAGATCGATGCAGAAACACTTTCCGAGTTTCGGTTTGTTGAAATGCCCGACGGCACTGAGTGCACCTTGGCCGAAGTGCCAACTGCGGATGGACCCAAAGACTATCGATTGAATCCATCTCAGCTATTTCGAGATCACAAGGGAGCAAGACTATTTCGACCTTGGCCAATTACAAATGGCGGGACTCGGAAGAATCAGATGGACCCGATCGAATTTAAAGGACGATCATTTGCGCCTCCAAAGAACCGTTGCTGGTCATTTAGGAGTCGAGACAACGGCAGCGGTGACATTCCGATGGAACGGCTTCGAGATGCCAATCGTCTGTGCGCGTCAGGCGCGTCGCTTGACGGCAAACGCTACCTGGATGATTTTCCGTTCAAGGAGCGAAGTAACTGGTGGGATGGCTTGGGCGGCGCGGCGAACCCCATCTATGTTGTTCAAACCAACGATGAGATCATCAAGCGATGCGTATTGATGACTACGAATCCTGGCGACTTGGTGTTCGATCCGACCTGCGGTAGTGGAACGACAGCCTATGTTGCTGAGCAATGGGGCCGCCGCTGGATCACCTCTGACACGTCGCGTATTGCATTGAATATCGCCAAGACCAGACTGATGACAGCGACTTTCCCTTGGTACAAACTAGCTGACGTCGCCGGGCAGGATATCCGCCACGGATTCGTGTACAAGAAGGCTGTACATGTGACTCTCGGCGACATTGCGAACAATACTTCGCCAGAGACCCGGAATCTGTTTGACCAACCCGAACAAGACAAGAAAAAACTCCGCGTCGCCGGTCCCTTCACCGTCGAAACCCTGCAAAGTTTCGAGCCGATGGCCCCCGACCGTATCGCCGAAGCCAACACCGCGATGGACAACGTGCAGCGGTTCATGGACAGGGTGTTCGAACACCTCAAGACGGCCGGCATCAAGAACGGTGACCGGAACGAGACGGCGGTGTTCAACCGGGTCGACACCATCAACGACGACGAAGGTGCGCTGCATGCCGAGGGTTGGTACAACACCGCCAAGGGCGAAGCCAAGGCGTATCTGCATATCGGCCCGCAGTTCGGCGCGGTCAGCCGGGCGGCGGTCAATTCCGCGATCAAGGCTTGTCGCCAACGCGCCGATGCCGACTGGCTGGTGCTGCTGGGGTTTGGTTTCGAGAGCGACGTGGACAACCGCAACGTGACGATGAAGGTGGGCGGCTTCGAAGTCACCAAGGTGCGCATGCACGACGACCTGATGCAGGAAGGGCTGATCAAGAAGGACAAGAAGGCAGCCAGTTTCGTCACCATTGGTGAACCCGATGTGGGTGTGATCCGCCATGGTGACACCGCGCAAATCGAGATTCGCGGGCTCGACATCTACGACCCGGTGAAGGACGAGGTCAAAGGCCGCAGCGTGGCCGACATTTCATACTGGATGGTCGACGATGCCTACGACGGTTCCAACTTTGTCGCGACCCAGGTGTTTTTCTGCGGCGGCGATGCCGACGAGTTCGACAAGTTCAAACGCGGCCTGCATAACCTGGCGGTGGCGTCGACCAAACGCAATGCAGAACGTACGCTCAAGATCGTGCTGGATGATGAGGCGTTCGAGCGCGTCTACGGCTTCCAGTCGCATCCGATCGCAGCTTTCAAGGGCAAGAAAGTGGCGGTGCGGGTGATCAGCCAGTTTGGCGAAGAGTCCACCAAAGTGGTGACCCTGTAGGCGGCGTGCCATGGGCAGCGAACGATTCATCCGGTCCGGTGCACGGACACCGACGTCGAACCGGCAAGATGCATCATCAGACAACCAGATGCCAGATGTCGCAGCAGGCCAACAGCAGCGCGCGCAACAGCAACGCCGACAAGAGTTGCAGGATTTTCTACAGCAACAGGATGCAGCCGATCTTGCGCAGCGCCTTTGGGCCTGGGCCCAGAGTGACAGTGAGCTGATGGCCGATCTCACGGCCTGGGCTGCGCGGTCGCGCTCGCTTGGCGATCCGCAGGCAATGAAAATAGTGGTTACCGATCTGTTGGCCAACCGTGAGCCTCTGGATTGGCGGGAATCGGCCGCGTATGCGAGCCGTGCGGAGAAAGCCCTTCCGTTGATTGAATCGGTGCTGGCGCATGACCCGGAGCAGGCACGCGCCTTGTGCGAGCATGCGCTGCATCGCATCTATCTGGTGTGTGACGAAGCCGACGATTCCGACGGTGAAATCAGTGAAGTCATGGATCAGCTGATGGAGCTATTGCTGCGTTGCCTGCGCGCCGCTCCGCCTGCCGCCAATTGGCTCGACGACTGGTTCAACCTGATGCAGGCTGACCCTTGGGGCTTGTGGAACGAGCCGGCGGTGTTGGCCGCGGCCGGTGGCGCGGTGCAGCAGGCATATCAAAGCAAGGCGGCGGAGGATTGGCAGGATTGGGTTGCGCGGCATCCGCCGGCCGTTACAACAACTGCCGATGGTGGCAAGGGGCGCAGAGGTGCATCGCAGCGTCAGAGTGCAGTGTCGGCCGTCGCCGGACAGGGTGGCCGCTTCGACTACCAACGCGAGCGACTACGGCGCCGTTACCTGGATGTGCTCGAGAGCCAGGGCGACAAGCAGGCCGTGATCGACCTGATGCGCTCCAGCTTGACCGACGCCGCCGAGCATTCCGAGCTGGTCGCGTATTACGAGTCGCTGGGCAAGAAGGACGAGGCGTTGGCGCAGGCGCGTGCGGCGACGCGGCTGTACCCAAACGACTGGCGATGCGAACAGGATTTGCTGCGCTGTTGCGAGCGAGACGGCTGGCACGAGGAGGCCTTGGTGATTCGACGCCGGCAGGTGGAGCACATGCCGGACGTCGAGCACTTCCAAGCCGCGCTGCTGGCAGCAGGCAAGGCCGGACGGGATCTTGCGATTTATCGAGACGAACTGTTCACCTGGGCTGCGGACCGCGAAATCGCACCGCCCTTTGGCGGGCGAAGCATGGCGTCGCCCGCTACTGCGCAAGGCCGCCATGTCGACACGCGGGTCAGCTGGCTGCTGGCCGAAGCAAAGCTGGACGACGCCTTGGCACTGGTGCAGCCACCGCATGTGTGCCGGCCGGCGTTGTTGCGCACGATCGCCAAAGCGCTGCCGCCGTCACGCCATGCACAAGCCGTGCCCTTGTTGCAGCGGGTGTTCGCGGCCTGGATGACGCACGCGTCCACGCCTTACATGGAGGTATTGGAGATCGTGCGCGAGACGCTTGAGCGCTTGCCTGCGCCCGAGCGCGACCAGTGGCTGATGTTGTTGCGAGCCCAATACAAGGCCAAGCGCAACTTCATCAAGGGCCTGGATGCCTTACCCAGACGAGGATAATTTCGCCTATGACCGACGTCCGCGCATCTGGAAAATCCTCCCTGCACACCTCCGACATCCAGTCCCTGCCCCTGCTCGCGCGCGGCAAGGTGCGCGACAACTATGCGGTTGGCGACGACCGCATCCTGATGGTTGCCAGCGACCGCCTGAGCGCGTTCGACGTCATCCTCGACCAGCCGATTCCCGGCAAGGGCTCGCTGCTGACGCAGATGGCGCTGTTCTGGTTCGACAAGCTGGGCGCGATCTGCCCGAACCACCTGACCGGCGATGCGCCGGAATCGGTCGTCACCGAAGGCGAGCGGGCGCAGGTGCGCGGCCGCGCGATGCTGGTGCAGCGCCTGCGCCCGCTGCCGGTCGAGGCCGTCGTGCGCGGTTACCTGGCGGGCAGTGGCTGGAAGGAATACCAGCACAACCAGGCCGTATGCGGTGTCGCATTGCCGCCGGGGCTGCGCAATGCGTCGAAACTGCCAGCGCCGATCTATACGCCGGCCGCCAAGGCCGAAGCGGGCGAGCATGACGAGAACATCACCTACGAGCGCACCGTCGAAATGATCGGGCCCAAACTGGCCTCGCAGATGCGCGACACCAGCATTGCGCTGTACCTGGCCGGCGCGCAGATCGCCTTGGCCAAGGGCATCATCATTGCCGACACCAAGTTCGAATTCGGCCTGGACGCGCAAGGTCGCATGGTGCTGATGGACGAGTTGATGACACCCGATTCGTCGCGTTTCTGGCCGTTGGAGGCGTATGCAGAGGGCAGCAACCCGCCGAGCTACGACAAGCAGTTCGTGCGCGACTGGCTCGAGCAGAGCCGTATCGACGGCCAGCCCTGGAACAAGCGGCCACCGGCCCCGCAGGTACCTGCCGATGTGATCGCGGCCACCGCAGCCAAATACCAGGAGGCGCTGCAGCGCCTGACCTCCACCGGCTGACCCGGGTTCCGCAGGGGGGGCCGACGCTTCGGCGTTCGGTCGGTGGTTGGACTTGCCTTAATGGTGGCGCAAGGATGGCGATCTATCCTGCGCCCCGATGGCACTTCGCAATCTGACCCAATTCCATGAGAACCCGGCGGTGGTGCAGGCGTGGTGCCGGGTGTTCGGGCGCGGCCTGGTCTGGCTGACACCGCCCGCGCGGCGCAGGCGTTTGCTGGCATTCGCTGCGTTGGTGGTCGGGACGGTTGCAACGTTCCAGACCATGGCCAAACACCCGGACATGGCCGTGCCGGGCAGTGCCCTTGGCACGGCCCTGGTCGCGTGCGCGCAGTTCGCGTTCTTCTGGCTGGTGTACCGGGCGGCAGTGAACTTCACCCGGCTGCCGGCGCCCATGCGCAAGCACCCGCAATGGAGCCTGCACGCCGCGTATTGGGCACTGCTGGTGCTGCTGTGGCTGACGCCATCGACCAGCGGCCCGTGGCGGCCGGTGCTGCTGGGGCTGGCAATCATGTTGCCGATGCTGCTGTGGCGTCTGGGCTATCTGCTGCTGGCCGGGCAACTTGGTCGCATGGCGGGCACCGGCTGGCACGATCACGCGTTCTACCTGTGGCCGGCGTATGGCGGATCGCAGACACCGTATGGCAAGGGCCTGGCCTATCTGTCGCAGCACGAGGCCAGCACGACCGAGGCCCTGGCGCGGTCTCAACTGGCAGGAGTCAAGCTGTTGTTGCTGGCCGTCGTGTGGCGTCTGGTGCTGACGGCGTTCGAAGGCCTGCTGTATGGCAGCGGCAACCGGCTGACAGGTGCACTGGGGGGGCTCACCGTGGGCCTGCCTGAACTCCGGAACCTGATGGCCCAGGGTGCCGATGCCCCATGGGCCGTTTCCTGGGCCAGCGTGTATGCCGAGCTGTTCGCCGACGTATTGCGGCTGGCCATCAAGGGCCACCTGATCGTCGGGTTTCTGCGCCTGTACGGCTTCCATGTGTTTCGTAACACCTACAAGCCCTTGCTGGCCGAGTCGGTGGTCGAATTCTGGAACCGGTATTTCTACTACTTCAAGGAACTGCTGGTCACGTTCTTCTTCATGCCCACGTTCACCGGCGTGGGACGGCGGTTCCAGCGCAGACCCGCGCTGCGGCTGCTGGCAGCGGTCGTTGCAGCGGCCTTTGTTGGAAACGTGTACTACCACCTGATCAAGGAGTCCGCGGCTTTGGCGCGGGGACAACTGCCGGATATCGTGGTGGCGCAGAGTTCACGCATGTTCTACTGTGCCTTGCTGGCGGCCGGCGTCTACCTGTCGATGCTGCGCGAGCAGAAACGCCGGGGTGCCGGTGTGCCGGCGGCTCGCACGCCTCGCCCGCTGCGTATTTTTGGGGTCTGGACGTTCTTCGGCCTGATCTCGATCTGGAATGTCCACGCCGCGGCCGGGTTTCGCGCGCGCACCGATTTCTTCCTGATGCTTTGGGGCCTGGCCTGAGGCACGCAACCGATCACTGGAGGGAATGCAACATGTTTCTCGACCTGCAGGTGGGTAGTCTTGTGGAGCCCATCAGCGCCCGTCGCTGGGATCGCGACCAGATCGACAAGGAGGTGGGCCTGCGCGTGGCGCGGCTCCAGCGCCTGGGCCTGGCGCGCGCCGATCGGGTGTTGCTGCCGTTCGGCAACCGGCTGGAGTTCTTCGCCGAACTGCTGGCGATCTGGCGCCTGGGGGCGTGCGCGGTGCCCATCGACGCGCGGTTGACCGCGTTCGAGGTCGTGACACTGGTCGAGGCGGCGCATCCGCGGCTCGCCGTGGTCGACGATGCCACCGACCCGGCGGTGCTGGCGGCGCTGGGCCAGGCCGCGGTGCCCGTGGTCCAGACCGGCGACACCGGCGCGGAAACGGCCGTGGCGGGCCTCAGTCACCTGGATGACGATGCCCTGATCCTTTTCACATCCGGGTCGACGGGCGCACCCAAGGGTGTGGTCCACACCCATCGCAGCCTGCGTGCGCGCTGGGTCTCGCTGCGTGAACACCTCGGCACGGCGGCCTTCGCGCGCACACTGTGTATGCTGCCCACCCATTTTGGCCATGGCCTGATCTGCAACTGCCTGTTCCCCTGGTTGTCGGGCCAGGATCTGTACATCACGCCGCCGTTTCGGGCCGACATCATCATGCGGCTTGGTGCCTTGCTCGACGAACACCGCATCACCTTCATGTCGTCGGTTCCGTCGGTCTGGCGCATGGCGCTGAAGTTGTCGCGCCGGCCCAAGGAGGGCAGCCTGCTGCGGGTACATGTCGGCTCGGCGCCGTTGTCGGCCCACGTGTGGGAGGAAATTCGCAACTGGACCGGGACCCGGCAGGTGTGCAACGCCTACGGCATCACCGAGACCGGTAGTTGGGTGGTGGGCCTGGCCGATGCCGATGTGCCGGCTGAGGATGGCCTGGTCGGTGAAGGCTGGGGCGCCGTGGTCAAGGTCCTGCGCACGGCGGACACCGAGCGGCCCCTCGATGCCGGCATGGAGTGCGCCTCTGGCGAAGCCGGGTATGTCTGGCTCAACACGCCGGCACTGATGAAGGGATACTTCCAGCGCGACGACCTGACCGCCAAGGCGGTCATCGACGGCTGGTTCTTCACCGGCGACATCGGCGTGCTGGACGCACAGGGCCGTCTGTCGCTGCGCGGCCGTGAGCGCGACGAGATCAACAAGGGCGGCATGAAGATCTACCCGGCCGATCTCGACGCCGTGGTGGAGCGGTTTGCCCCGGCCAGCGACGTCTGTACCTTTGCGCTCGACGACGACATGTATGGACAGGTGGTCGGTATCGCCGTGGTGCTCGATGACCTTCAGGATGCCACGGTCCGGGGCTTGCATGCCTGGATGCGACAGCATCTGGCCGAACACAAGATGCCGTCGCGCTGGTGGGTCGTGGCAGAGATACCGCGCACCTCGCGCGGCAAGATCAACCGTGAGGCGGTGCGCGCCGCCTGTGTCGATACGCCGGCAGTGGATCTGGTGCGCATCATGAGCGGGGCCACACCATCATGAGTGCACCGGCCGACACCGTCGTCGACGCGTTGCGCCAGTTCCTGCGCACGATCCAGAAACCCGGCAAGCCGGTCGAGACCCTGGGGCTGGATGAGCCGCTGGTGGCCTCGGGGCTGATCGACTCCCTGGCAACGATGCAGATCGTCGTGCACCTGGAGGAGCGCTACGGCATCGACTTTGCCGCCATCGGTTTCGACGCGGACCAGCTAGCCACGCTGGGGAGCATCGCCGCGCTGGTGGAGCAGGCAAGAAGTTGAAGCTGACGACCGCGCCGTCAGCGGGCGGGCGGGCGCTCAGCTTAGCTCAGCTCAGCTCAGCACCACGCTGCTCAGACGTCGGCGGTAGGTCGCCACCACCGGGTCGACCGGCGGGACCTGTCCATCGGCCACCTTGACCGGCGGCGGCTCGATGATGTCCAGGATGGCGATGAACTGCTTGCGCGCCTGTTCCTCGTTCCAGCTCTTGTCGCGCATCAGGATATCGAGCAGTTCGTCCATCGCGGCGGTCCATTGCTGTGCAGCCAGCAGCAGCTGGGCCCTGCCGAAACGGGCATCAAAATCGCGTTTGTTGGCCGTGATCCTGGCATCGAGCCCCGCCAACGCGGTGTCGGCTGCACCGTGTTGCGCGGCAAAGTCGATGGCGCTGATCCAGCGGTGCAGCGAGTCGATACGCCGCACCAGCGCGACGCGGGGCAAGGCGGGTTCGAGCGTGGCCCTGGCCTGGGCCAGTTGTCCGTCCAGCAGCAGGAACTTCACGTAAGCGAAACGCGCATCGTCGTCGTCCGGCTTCTGCAGCACGGCTTGGTGCAGCGCCTCCTGGCGCGCTTGCGGGTCGTTGTCGGCCGGTGCATCGGAGATCGTCTCGCCGGTGACCTCGGCCTCGAGCACGTCGGCCGGCGGCAGGTGTTTGTCCAGGAAAGCCTTGAGCTGGCCTTCCGGCACGGCGCCCATGAAGCCGTCCGCCGGCTTGCCGCCGACCATCAGCACGCAGGTGGGGATGCTGCGGATGCCGAAGGCCTGGCTGAGTTCCTGCTCCTGGTCGGAGTCGATCTTGACAAGCTTGAAGCGGCCCTGGTAGTCCTTCTCGAGTTTTTCGAGCAGCGGGCCGATGACTTTGCACGGGCCGCACCAGGGGGCCCAGAAGTCGACCAGCACCGGGGTGTCCATCGAGGCTGCGATGACTTCGGCTTCGAAATTGGCGGCGGTAACGTTGATCATTGTGGTTTCACCAGGGTCAAGGATGGGACATACAGGGGGACTGACTAAAATCGGGTTTCAGGCAGCAGGCCCTGCGCCTGCGGCACCGCACCAAGGGCCATTCACCCCCGCCCGCCAATCACCATGAACATTCAAATCGGCGTCGTCATGGGTTCCAGTTCCGACTGGGACACCATGCAACACGCAGTACAGATTCTCCAACAGTTTGGCATCGGCCACGAATCGCGGGTGGTATCGGCGCACCGGATGCCCGACGACATGTTCCGTTATGCCGAGTCGGCGCGGGGCCGGGGCCTCAAGGCCATCATCGCCGGGGCCGGCGGCGCCGCCCACCTGCCAGGCATGCTGGCGGCCAAGACCTGCGTGCCGGTGCTCGGCGTGCCGGTGGCCGGCAAACACCTTGGCGGCGTCGATTCACTGCACAGCATCGTGCAGATGCCCAGGGGTATCCCGGTGGCCACGTTTGCGATCGGCGCTGGCGGCGCGGCCAATGCGGCCCTGTTTGCGGTGGCGCTGCTGGCCGGTGAAGACCCGGAGCTGCATGCGCGGCTGGAGGCGTTTCGTGCCGAGCAGACCGAAGCGGCCCGTGCGATGGTCGTGCCCCCGGCCAACGCGGCGCTGATGCCGACACCGGGCAAGACACCATGACCCGGCAGGCCATATTGCCCGGCACGACAGCGAGCGGCCAGCAGACCACGCTGGGGGTCATGGGTGGTGGACAACTCGGCCGCATGTTCGTGCAGGCGGCCCAGCGGATGGGATATTTCACCGCCGTGCTCGATCCCGATCCGGTCAGCCCGGCCGGATTGGTGAGTCATTTCCACGTCCAGGCCGACTACCTGGACGAGCAGGCGTTGGCCCAGATGATGCAACGCTGTGCCGCCATCACGACCGAATTCGAGAACGTGCCCGCTGGCGCCATGTTCACGCTGGGTGCGCACCGGCCGGTCGCGCCGTCGGCCCAATGCCTGGCAATCGCACAGGACCGGATTCGAGAGAAGGCGCATTTTCGTGCCTGCGGTGTGCCTACGGCACGTTATGCGGTGATCACGACCGCCGAGCAACTGGCGTTGATCGACGACACGCTGTTGCCAGGCATTCTCAAGACTGCGCAGCTCGGTTATGACGGCAAGGGCCAGGTGCGGGTCGGCGCTCGCGCGGAACTGGCGGCCGCCTGGGCGCAGCTCAAGTCCGTACCCTGCGTGCTGGAGCGCCGGCTCGATCTGCACAGCGAATGTTCCGTCATCGTCGCGCGCGGATGGGACGGCGCGATGGTGACCTATCCGGTACAGCGCAACTTGCATGTGGCCGGCATCCTGGTGATGACCGAGGTGTTTGATGGCAACCTGCCCGCGGCGCTGGCCGAGCAGGCGCGCACGGCGGCTTGCGCCATCGCTGCCGAGCTGGAATACGTGGGCGTGTTGTGTGTCGAGTTCTTCGTTGTGGCTGATGCGACGGCGCCCCATGGCGCTGCACTGCTGGTCAACGAGATCGCGCCGCGCCCGCACAACAGCGGGCATTACACGCTGGATGCCTGTGACCATTCGCAGTTCGACCTGCAGGTGCATGCGCTGGCCGGTCTGCCATTGCCCACGCCGCGCCAGCATAGTGCGGCCGTGATGCTGAACCTGCTGGGCGACCTGTGGCATACGCGGGCGGGGGAACCGGCGCAGGCCGATGCGCCACCGCGCACACCCGACTGGGAGTCCGTGCTGTCCCTGCCTGGCGCGCACCTGCATCTGTATGGCAAGTTGCGCGCCAGCCGTGGCCGCAAGATGGGCCATCTGACGCTGACGGGGGTGACCCAGCAACAGGTGCAGGACACGGCCCGGCGCGCCGCACAGCTGCTGGGCATCACGCTGGCATGAGGGGGGTTGCGCCATGCCGGTGATGGATGGGCGCGCGGTCGAGGCGGTCGCCGCCGCCGCGCAGTTGCTGCAAGCGGGCGAACTGGTCGGCATCCCGACCGAGACCGTGTACGG